>Ga0208041_1000020_pt1 | contig 252592 bp, 219 predicted proteins | sample AD_SCU002_MetaG_FD_184453 | JGI IMG/M metagenome (GOLD analysis project Ga0208041, IMG submission 184453) | Active sludge microbial communities of municipal wastewater-treating anaerobic digesters from China - AD_SCU002_MetaG (SPAdes) (version 2) | ecosystem: Engineered > Bioreactor >... | reverse complement strand
TATTTAACAAACTATATAATGTGGTTCGTAGTGAAGGGGAAGTATCTGGCAGAGATGGTTATAGAAGATACAGGGAGGATACTGAACTTGGCGGCGTCGGATAGGCGGGCGTGGGAGCGGTACAGTGCTCTGATGTCTTTAACATATTTAAACTATAACATTTAAATATTTTCCTATTTATATTCTTTAAGCATCCTTTCAAAAAAATTATTTTAATTTTGAAAAAAACTATTAATATGAAATTTACTAATATTTTCATTTTATTCCTTATAATTTTTTTGACTTTAACAGGTTGTGAATACAAAAGGAATGATAAACATAATAATTCAAAAACGAACATGGATTCTGAACTATACGAGGAGCATTTATTAGAAGCTAATAAACTATATCTCAAGCAAGAGCAAAGAGATATAGCAACTTATATTCAAAGGAAAGGTTGGATAATGGATACTACCCCTAGGGGTGTACTTTATATGATATATGAAAATGGAGATGGCCCATTACCAGAAAGGGGAGATATTGTTAGGTTTGCTTTCAAAACTATGCTTATAAATGATCAAATATGTTACGATTCTGATAAATCAGGTCCTAAAGAGGTAGAATTAGGAAAATCTGAAATAGAGAGTGGATTAGAAGAAGTTTTATATTATTTGCCAGAAGGTACTCGAGCTTTTGCAATAATTCCATCATTTTTGGCTTTTGGATGGTTAGGCGATTCAGAGAATATTCCTACTAGAGCTGTATTAATTTATGATTTACATATATTAAAAGTAATAAAAAGATAAAATCAAAATTCCTCATAAGGCACTGGTAGTGGATGTCTAGAATTATAACGCAAAAGAAAATTATATATTATTTTGTTCTTCTTTTTAGCATGTAAAAGTTCGTTATATAGTAATTCATCTCGTTCTTTTAAAAATTTTAAAAAATTATCATAATTGAAATAAAATCTTTTTCCAGTTTGTAGCTCTATTACATATTCAACGTTTACTTTTCTACGTTCTACTATTGGATATGTAACCCAATAATTATAATAGTAATAATCATCATATGAATCATAATATGTTATTTCTATATCATAGAAATGTATTAATGCTCCTATGATCGTAGCATGATAAAAATTATTTTCATATGCTTGTTTAATATACACAGAATTATCTACAACCACAGCAAATAAAGTATCTAATCGACAATAATGCTTATTAATACTATCATTACAAGGTATCTCTACAGAATATACTGAACCTCTATTATCTAATATTACTCTATAATCTATGTAGTCAGGATTATTATAATATAATGATTGAGGTTTTAAATATACTCCATCATTAAAAAAATATTTTCTAATTACAATTTCATTTTGAGAAAAAGCAGTTGAGGCAATTAAAAGTATTAAGATAAAATATTTTAATTTCATCTATTTTCATATTGTTGAGCTAATTTTAATAGAAAAGTAGGCTTATGAATAATAAACCTTTTATAAATGCCATCGCCTATTATATCTATAGAATCATAAGCTTTTACCTCGAAAGTTAAAACATTACCCTCTATTTTTATAAGTTTAGCAATACTTCGCACGGTATCACCTATTCTAGTAGCTTTCAAGTGTTTCACATTAATCTCTATACCTACGGTACAATAATCTGGTTCTAATAGTGAGTCTACACAATCCATACAAGTTTTTTCCATAAATGCTACTAATGCTGGTGTAGAAAAAACATCAACTAATCCAGAACCATATTGCACTGCTGAATCTTCTTGACTAACGATTTTCTCTTCTTCGTGAGTTAAACCAATTTCTAATTCCATAATTTTCAAATTTTTTATTTGTGACTCCGGAGGGACTCAAACCCACAACCCTCTGATCCGAAGTCAGATGCTCTATTCAATTGAGCTACGGAGCCTATTATCAACAAAATTATTTATTTTTCATTATTAACATTTTTACAAAAATATAAAATAAAAAGAGATTTTTATTCATTGTCTAAATAATAAACTTCTCTATTTAATTCATTTCTTAACAAATCTAAGGATTTTTTAATTGCAGGATAGTCTTTTTGTAGATATAATTCAAAAATTTTAATAGCAAATTCTGAATATGTATCATGTGCTTCATTATAAGCTTGATTGATAATTTGTGTCATTTCTTCTTTAGCAGCTACCACAGATAGCCATGCTTTTTTGCTAACATAAATTTGCTGACTCAGATTATATTCATATTCTTGTCTCAATACATCCAGCATATATTTATGCAGGGTAGAGACATTATCAAAATTTTCTTTAGACATCTTAGTCAATAACTGCTCTGGAGCTATTCTCTCTAAAAATAATGCTAATCTCTCATATGCTTGTATTTTTAAAGGTAAAAAATTTTTTCTAACATCTTCATCCCTAAGTGAACGTATTTCTTTTAAATGTCTTTCATTCATAGATTTTAATACAAACAATGCAGTTATAAAAACTATTAAAGAAGGTACAAGAACAAGTAAAACTGTTATTATTCCTTGATTCATTTTTTTTACAAAATTACATAAAATTTATATCTTTCTTTAATATCCATTTAATTTTTTAAATGTCCTATTTATTTGCAATTAACAAGTTATATAATTGAATAATATAATTAGCTTCTTTGACGTCGTGTACTCTTAAAATATCAGCATTATTTATCAAAGCTTGTAGATTAAGAGCAGATGTAGGACATAGAGCATTATCAGGTGATATATCTAGCGCTTTATATATCATACTTTTCCTTGATAAACCAACTAAAATAGGCCTATTATGTATGGTAAACTCTTTTAAATGATTTAAAATTTTATAATTATGCTCTATAGTTTTTCCAAATCCAAAACCTGGATCTATTATTATATCGTGAATGCCCATATCAGATAAAATATGTAACCGTTCCGAAAAAAAATAATTTATTTCCTCGATGACATCATTATAATGTGGATTTATCTGCATAGTAGATGGAGTCCCCTGCATATGCATAGCAATATAAGGTATATGTGCATTAGCTACAGTGGTGATAATCTCTGGATCCATCAATCCACTTGAAATATCATTTATTATATCTGCTCCTTCATCTATAGCATATTTAGCTGTTTGAGCATGATATGTATCTATAGAGATTAGAATTTTAGGAAATTCTTTTCGAATGCAAGGCAAAACATTAGAAAGCCTACCTATTTCCTCTTCAGCAGTTAATGGAGTAGATTGTGGACGGGTAGATTCTGCTCCTATGTCTATGATCGCAGCACCATCATTAATCATAGATTCTACTTTCTTTACAGCTTGTTCAATTGATTTAACTCTACTATCTGCAAAATAAGAATCTGGAGTATAATTTATTATCCCCATTATTGCTGGTAATTTGATTTCTACTAACTGGTTTCTAAAATTAAATCTAATATTTTCCATTTTTATTTTTTAATTTTACAAAATTAGAAAATAATCTTGCAAAATGAGAAAAGGTAAATTTATAGTGATCGAAGGCTTGGATGGATGCGGTAAATCTACACAGATAGACTTATTAACAGGTGCACTGCATAATAAAAATATAAATACTCTTACCATACATTTTCCTAGACGTAGCGATAAAGAATCTCCACTATGGGGAACAATGATAAAGAAATTTTTGGATGGCTATTATGGTAATATAGATAATGTACATCCAGAGCTTGTGGCACTTTTATTTGCTGGTGATAGGTATAATGCAGCAGATGAAATAAATACAAATTTGAATTTAGGAAATTGGATAATATGTGATAGATATGTTTTGTCTAACATCGCTTATCAAGGTGCTAAATTACCTTATGAAAATTGGGACAGTTTTTCTAAGTGGATTCTAAAAACAGAATATGAGTATTTTAAAATTCCTAAACCAGATCTCCAAATTATTTTATCAATGCCATTTCAATTTATTGAAAATAATCTAAAAATCAGAAAACAAAATTTTGAAAACGACATCCATGAGCAATCAATGACTTTCATGAAAAATGTAGAAAAAATGTATGATTGGATTATAGAAAATATTCAAGATGATATTAAATCACTTCGTTATAATGAAATAAAAAATATTAATGATATTCATAAAAATATAATGCAAATGGTAGATAATCAATATTTTTAAATAATTATCAATATTTATATTTTTTTGCTATTCATTTTATCAATATATATTTATTGAAATGTTGCATTCAAGTGCAGGAATTTGTAAATTTATAACAATAGTTATAAATGTTATAAAAATATTTTTTGGATTGAAAAAATATTAGTAATTTTGCAAAAATTATTTTGGCCCATTCGTCTAGACGGCCTAGGACGCCAGGTTTTCATCCTGGAAATCGGGGGTTCGAATCCCCCATGGGTCACTAATTAAAAAAAATTTTTAACTATGGCACATCATAAATCAGCAAAAAAACGCATTAGATCTAATGAAAAGAAAAGACTTTATAACAGATATTATAAAAAGACTATGCGTACTATGATAAAGAAAATTTTAGCAACGACAGATCCTAATGAGGCTATAAATATGTTACCATCATTTTATTCAGTTGTAGATAAAAATGTAAAAAGAGGCATTATACATAAAAATAAAGGTGCTAATTTAAAACATAAAATGACTAAAGAGTTAAATAAAAGAAAAAATTTAACTACTGCATAATTAGTTTTGTAATATATAAAATATTTCAACTAAAATACATTATATTTTTTAAGATATAATGTATTTTTTATTTATATATGCATTTATAAATAAGTTATTAAATCATTTGAGTATATATAAATCAACTTCATTTATATATATTTTTTGTTTTATTGCAATGTTTTTTATTTTAACCATCAACCAATTTAACCTGTTTATTATTTTTATTATTATATAAAAAAAATTTCGTTGAAAAGAGTGGTTACAATAGAATTTAAAAGAGAAGTTTATTAAATTCAAATTATAATTTTCAAATATTTAGAAGTTTGAGAATGAAGGTTATAAGAAATAAAAATAATTTATGTTAGGTTTTCTATTGGTTTATGTCTAAGCTTTATGTATTCATACCATGCACGCCTATCCGACGCAGCTAAATTCAGCATCCTCCCCACATCCTCTATTAATTTATTCAATAAATACTTGTGCTTCACTATGTACCACATTATATAACTTTGTAAATACTTCGTAGCTACACCTCTGAACTGCTTGTCTATCCACTTAGCAAACCTCACTGTATGCTGCCTCACCGTATTTATGTTGTATGTGTCATTCTGATCTTTCACTAATTCTCGTTTCACTGCCTTACTCTTTAAATTTTTTGACCTAAACTTCTTGAACTCTTTCCTATCTTCTCCGCATATCGTGCTGCTTGTAGATACTTTATTCCTCAATATCTTTTCTAATTGCGTCTTCTTAACTTTATCGAAACAAATTAGATTGAATAGCATATTGCCACTTCTATCTTTCATGGCCAGCACTGCCACATTGTGCTGCTTTTTTTCCTGTGCTATCAAATATTCTTCTTTAGTTTTGTATCTTCTGCCTTTTTCTGAATATTTCATCAGCAATTCCTCGAGCTCCATTATTCCGAAAAAGTTAACATTATCGTCGAAGCTCCTGAGTGCTGTCAATATCCTATGTCTCCATTCGAAACTTGTCGTTAGATCTATTCCTATTTCTTTTGCACATTGACGTAAACTTTTACCCTCGAGCATGCAGAGAATGTAGTCTAGCATTAATTCTTTTTTATGTAGATTGTATACGAAGGTGCCTGTAGTTACTCTGAAGTTTTTGCCACATTCTTTGCATTGATAGAGTTGCTGTCCTTGTTGATGGCCATTCTTTATAATGTTAATGCTTTCACATTTAGGACATTGTGGAGATACACTTTCTGCTTTGAGACCTTGGTAGTCTACTACATCTGCATTTTTTTGTTTTAATAAATAAAAGAGACCATCAAGAAATGCTAAATGCTCTTGTTTGCCTATTGATAAATGTTCTACTAAATTGTCAACTAATTGTTTCATAACGTATTATTTTTTACAAAAGTAATTAAAATTTGGAAATTTAATCAAATATATTTCCAAACAATAAAATATTTATATTTCACCCTCTTTTAATCAAAATCCTCTCAATTTTGAACTAATTATTTTTTTGTATTTTTGTATAATTATATATTTTTTATATGAATAATAATAGGAAAGCCCCTCTTGACATTTGTGCAGATTGCATTTTTAAAGCTATTTGCCTTCAATCTATGAGTGAGGAAGATTTTAATTTTTTATATGAAAGTACCATTCAAAAGTCTTATCAAAAAGATGAAGTTATTTTTCAGCAGGGCGAAAAATCTCCTTTTTTAGTTTTTTTACAAAAAGGATTAGTAAAATTTAATTATTTAGATACTAATAATAAAAATCTGATTTTAACTATTGTGAGTGCTCCTTCACTTTTAGGATTAGCAAACGTGTTAAATGAAGATATTAATCTTTTTTCTATTATAGCTATAGAAGATAGTATGGGATGTCAGATAGATCTGAATAAAGTAAAGGTTTTAGCAATGAAAAATAAAAATTTCCTTATTAGCTTGACCAAATTATCTACTGATATGTTTAGAAATTCTATTTATAATGTTATTAGCCTTGCTCACAAGCAAATTAATGGTCGTATTGCAGATATTTTATTATTTTTGGCGAGAGATATATATCATAGTAATACATTCACATTATCTATTTCCAGGCAAGAACTAGCTGAATTCGCTGGTTGTTCCAAAGAAAATGTGATAAAATCTTTGCGATCTCTAAATCGTGATAATATTATTAGAATTAGTGGTAAAGAAATCGAAATTCTTGATATCAAAAAATTAATAAAAATCAGTCAAAAAGGTTAATAATTTTTATTGTTAATTTTAGAATTATCTTTCATTACATTAGTAAAATAATTTGTAAATTTGATGTTTAAAAAAATGAATTATTGTGAGTAATATAGCAACACAAATGAATGTTTTATTGGATAGATTTATTAAGTCTCCTACCAAGGATCAGCAAGTTGCTTTTATTAAATTATTAAATGGATTTTTGCAACCTACAAATAAAGATAATCATATATACATGCTTACTGGTTCTGCTGGTACAGGTAAAACTACTATTGTAGAGGCTTTAGTGGGTATGATAACATATTTAAATGATTGTGTCGAGAATGGGTTACCATTAGATGTTGATTCACCAAAGAAAAAAATAAATTTATTCTTAACTGCTACTACTGGTAGAGCGGCTAGAATGTTAGAAAATCGCTGTAAATTTTCTGCATGTACCATACATAAATTAATATATACATTAGATGATAATAAATCTGAGGTATCTAGAAATAGTGTAAAATGGTATTATAAAATTGCTGATGCTATTACTGACCCTTATTCTGTGATTTTTATTGATGAGAGCTCTATGATAAGCTCACTAAATCCAACAGAAGAGAATGTGATTTTTGGTAGTGGAAATTTAATTGATGACATTTTAACTTTTGGTACTAATGCAAAAATTGTTTTTGTTGGTGATCCTTATCAGCTACCACCTATAAATGAGACTAAAACATTAGCATTAGATCCTGAACTCTTCGAAATGAAATATTTCTATCCAGTACAATTTATCGAACTAAAAGAACCTGTGCGTTTCTCAAAATTTTCTGGCATTTATCAATTAGCTTATCAAATCAGAGATAATATGTTATCTAATGAACAAACTAATCTTAATATCGAAGAAAATAGTAATGTTACTATTTATGATAATGTAGATGATTTATTAAATCAACATATAGCTACTCTAAAAAGAGATCCTACTTCTCCTATTATAATGATAGCTTACACTAATAATGTAGTTTCCACTCTCAACAAAAAGATTAGAAATACTCTATTAAAAAATAATAAAAAATTATTGAATAATAATGAGTATGTGATGGTTACTAGAAATAATTATTTATATGATTTGATGAATGGTGAAATAGTACAAATAGTCAGTGTAGAAAATGAATGTAAAAAAATAGAACATCTGAGATTTAGAAAAGTAAAATTGCAATATGGTGAAGATATTGAAGACGAAATGAAATGTATGGTATTAGAAAATACACTAGAACCTAATTTCACATATACCTATCAAGATGAATTATTAATATTGAGTTTTATTTTTGAAAAAATTCAAAAAGAGCATCCTGATTTACTTGATAATAAAAAATTATTAATGTATAGACTACAAACTGATCCTTATTTAAATGCTTTACGCCTAAAATATGCTTATGCTATTACTTGTCATAAAGCTCAAGGAGGTGAATGGGAAGAAGTTTCTATTGTTACAGAATCCATATTATATCATTCCAAGCAACCTTCTGATTTTGTAAATAAATGGTTATATACTGCTATTACTCGCGCTAAATCTAATGTAAATCTTCTTCGTCGTCCCGCTCGACCAGTTGATTTCATTGATGAACTTAATTTTGATGTTCATTATAAAATGGGGAAATTTATTCCTCGTTTTTACACCGGTTATATTCATGTAAAAGATATGAAATTATGGACAGCTAAATCTGGCGTCGACTATGTATCTATTGATAGTGATGAGATATTATTAATTCAAGAAAATAAAATAGAATGTGACATGCCAGATAGCCTACCTTGTTACGCCTTTTGTAAAAATGGTAAAATTATTCGATGGCAAAAAGATATCGATGAATCTAATGTTGAGTAAAAAATAATTTTTGCAAATATTTTATTTAAAATGAAAATGAAAAAATGATTGATTTTGAGACTATTACAGCGAGATTAGAAAGCTATGAAGTTATTAAATTAGTGCAACAATTTTGTAAAGAAAATAATAATATAGCTCTTGTAGTCGGTGGTGCTATTAGAGATTCTTTATTAGGATTAGCAATAGAAGATATAGATATAGTGATACAAGGTGATTGGCAAAAATCAGCTGAATATATCTGTGATAAACTACAAATTAATAATTTAGTTTTTTTTAAACGATTCTTAGCTGCTCATTTTATTTATAAAGGCATAGAATGGGAAATAACTTCTGCTAGAAAAGAAAGTTATAAACTTCATAGTCGTAATCCAGAAGTAGAACCTACTGAATTAAATGAGGATTTTCTTCGTAGAGATTTTACTATAAATGCTATCGCTATAGAAATATGGCCACACTATGGTAAAATATGGGATCCATATAATGGCCTTGATGATTTAAAAAATCGTATTATTCGTACCCCAAATGAACCAAATATTACCTTTTCTGACGATCCTTTACGTATGCTTAGAGCTATAAGATTTTCAAGTAAGTTGAATTTTAATATTGAGAAAAATACATGGCAAGGTATTAAAGCTAATAAAGAACGTATCGATATTGTAGCACCAGAACGTATTTCAGAAGAATTAAATAAAATGTTATTATTACCTGTTCCATCTATCGCATTTAACTTGCTAGATGATACAGGGCTTTTAGATTACATATTACCAGAATTAACTGCCTTGAAAACAATTGATACAGAGCAAGATTTCTCTCATAAAGATAATTTTAAACATTCTCTGCAGGTGTTAGATAACGTAAGTCAACAACTAGAAACTTTACCAAATCATCCTAATAACTTGTGGTTACGTTGGGCAGCACTATTACATGACATCGGCAAATCTAAAACAAAAAGGTTTGATGACAAAACTGGCTTCAGCTTTCATAATCATGAGGTCGTAGGTGCTAAAATGGTGCCAATGATCTTTAAGCGACTGCATTTACCATTAAATGAAAAAATGGACTATGTAGTTAAACTAGTTCTACTGCATTTGAGACCAATAGCTTTAGTAGATGATATCGTTACTGATAGTGCTATTAGACGATTAATATTAGATGCTGGAGAAGACTTAGATGATCTAATGATCTTATGTGAATGTGATATTACTTCAAAAAATCCATATAAAGTCCAAAAATTTAAAAAAAATCTAAAAAATCTTAAACAAAAATTTGAAGAAATTGAAGAAAAAGATAGATTAAGGAATTTTCAACCACCTATTAGTGGAGAAGTAATAATGCAAACTTTTGATTTGAAACCATCTAAACTAGTAGGAGAAATTAAAACTGCTATCAGAGAAGCTATAATAGAGGGTGAAATACCCAATGAATATGATGCGGCATATAATTTTATGATTAAATATGGGAAAAGCATAGGACTCAACCCTATTGAATAATATAAAAAAGATTAATGAAAAGGAATAGAATAAAAATTTAATATATTTATGTTAGATTTTATATTGGGTAACTTATAAAAAAATTATTAGATTCTTAAATACAATTAACAATAGCTGTTTTAATATATTTTAAAATAGTAAAAACTTTAAATAATAAAAATTCTAAAATTTTACATAATATTTAATTATGGAATTATCTATAAATAAAAAAGTCATAATATTTAAAATCATAATATTTAAAGGTAATTTTAAAATATCAATTAAATAAATTTTATAAAACATAATAAAGTATAATCCAATATATTTCCAAACATATATTTGACCTTTTTTTCCCACTCCTTACTCTCCTTCTCCTGTCCTTCTGCAAATCAATTGATAATCACAATATATGCAATTTTTTTGATCTTGAGTTAATTCAAATTTTTCATCATTTTTTAATTCATATATTTTATTTGTTAATAAAACTTCAAATACTTTCTTTTCATCGTAAAAATTAACAACATTTTTATCTTTCTTTAATTCATTTTTATATGCTTTGTTATAAGATTTTAAATAAATATTTTCTCCAAAAACGCTAATATCATTTTCAATATTATATTTAATATTTTTACAATATAAATAGCAGTAAAAAGCTAGCTGAAAAACATATTCCATTTTAGAATTTTGCTCAAAAAGATCCTCAACCTCAGTATAAGATACTCCTTTTTCGCTGCCCGTTTTGAAATCTATGATATATACACCTTTGTTATTTTTAATTATCAAATCTATGGTGCCTTCTAAATTTACATCATTTAGTTGAAAAGTTACTTTTTGCTCTACTCCTAAAATAGTAGCAGGGAAATGAGATGTTTGAGTATTTATTTCTACATCAAAAAATTTATTTAGCATACTTTTTAATTGATGTTTTAGTAGTAGCACTTTTATACTATCATTATTAGGTAATAAAGCATTACATTCGGTATCTACTTTATTTTTAATGTCTTGTAATATTACAATATCTACGTTTACCTTTGTATATTTTTTAAATAAATTATTTAAAACTTGATGTATCAGAGTGCCTAATTCTCTTTCTATTGCTTCCTCGGGAAATAGATTATTATCTGTCAGATTTTCTATGTATTTGAAATAAAATTTTCGTGGACATTGTATATAAGTGCTAATGGCATTACGAGATAATCCTTTTTTATTATTATTATTCAGATAGTTATTTACTTTATTTTTTGCATCACTTTTTACTTTATGATCAATTATTTTTGATGACTTGCCTATTTTATCTGTAAAATTTTTGATATCTATGCCACGATATTTTAACTGCAATAAATATGGACTATAATCGCTCTCTTCATCAGCTATGAACCTAGATGATAGTAGATGAATATCTTCACTACGCTGTAGTAATCTATAAATATGAAAAGCATCTATGCCCTCACGCCAGTCCTGAGTTGGTAATTGAAAATGTTTCCTGAAAAGATACGGTATAAATGTAGGTATGTATTTGTCTCCAGGAACTATTTTATTATTCAGTGAAAGAATTATTACCTTTTGGAAATCTAAAAGACGACTCTCCATCAGTCCCATCACTTGTAGAGCTTCCAATGGTTCACCTTCAAGTTCTATTTTTATCTCCCTTAATATTTCTGTTATCAATGATATTAGAAACTTGATATCTGTTATTACTATTTTATATTGATCAAATAGAACATTGGTTTCTTGTAGTTTAGTATATAATTGTCTAATAGCCTCAAACTCCAGTTTAAGCATAGAACTCTTTTCTGTCGTAGTTTTTAAATTTTCCTCTAAATACGATAGCAACTCCAATAAATGATTCATGAAATCTATCGTGCCATTAGCATTAATGATAGATAGCAATTTATCAATCAATGGCTTATCAGCAGTATTTATATTATTTATTTCAATAAAATCACTGATTTCTTGAATATTAGAATTACCACCAGTTGGATATAAATAATTATTAATTATATCTTTGACATAATTATTTTCATAAATAAAAGGATGATATAGCAGCTCAACCCATTTCTGTTTAGATATTAAAATCTTATTATTGTTTTTTCTAATATTATTGTATAAATCAAAAATCTGCATTATGAGAGTGTAAGCATTAGTATTATTAATAGAATAATTCATCGTTATATTTACAGACTTGATATCATCTGGCAGAGAAGTGAGTACCACAGGTAGCAGGCTATCATCGGGCAAAATGATTGCTTGATATTGATCTGAGTTATTAGTAAGTTTAGAAGCAGCATATTTAGCCATTTCTACTTCATTAGTGAAAGAGCAAATTTTTATTTTATCTTTTACATTTTTTAGATCATCGCCTAGATTATTCGTTTTAACGTTAAAATCAGCGGGCATTGGAAAATCCTTAATTAACCAACTCAATTGCTTACCAGCACTATAAAGGTTATTAGTTAAATATTCATCATCATATTCCCAAATAAAATTTGCTTTATCTTTTAATTTATTGAATATTGCGTATTCTGCTTGTGTAATAAAATTAAAACCTATAAAATAAAAGATTCTTTCATTGATATTTTTTGAATTATCTATTTCATTTTCTACGAAATGTCTAATCTGTAGCCCTTCATAAGCTAAATTATCTGTGATTAATGATTCTCTATATTGTTTGTATAAATCATATAAATTATTCCAAATATCTAAATATGAATTTTCACTAAAGGATTTATTAAAATACTTAATTAATTTATCAAAATAATCTTTAAAATCTGGTTCCAAATCTAAATTGAAAAGATTTTTTATTTCATTTTCGTCTTTAATATTTATAAATAGTTTACTAGCATCTACCAGAGCATTGTCAATATCATTAAAATCTCTAAGCAGTATTTCACCAAGGAAATAGAAATCTTCAATTTTTAGATTTGCTTTAATAGGATAAAAATTTTTAAAAGAATTAAATAATTTGAAAATAGCGACTACATCTTCTATTTTAGTAAGAGATGAATTGTCGTCAATCCAATCTTGCAGAGATACTATTTCGGGCAAGAAAGTTGTTTTTTGACAAAGTTTAGCTATTTCTTGTTTTAGAAATATACATGAGCGACGATTGGGCATCAATATAGTTAGATTTTTTAGATTATCACCATGTTTTTGGTAAATATATTCTGCTACTTCTTGCAAAAATGCTTTCATATTTTTTTGAGTTTTTAATTAATTATTATATTTCTACTTTTAGCAATTCATTATTGTCGATATTAAGCAAATATCCTTCGATATCTTTATCAAAAATTTGACGTAGAATTTCAACGTAATTTCTCACTTGGTATTTATATTCATTTAAATCTTTTTCACCTGTTTTGAAATCTACAACGATGATCTTATCTGGATGAATAAATATCTTATCTGGTCTATACATTTTTCTTTCCTTATCCGACTCTAGCTTATCCTTATCCGACTCTGGCTTATAAATAGACAAATCTCGCTCACTAATAATCTCTTGTGCATTAGTAAACCAATTTTTCACTTCTGGATTAGTTTCAAAAATAGTTTTAATATTCCCTTTAATTTTTTCAATTTCGTCAAATTTTTTATGATATTTTTTTAATATTTTATCAGCTTTTTTCTCCCAATTGTCTACATCGTCTATTACTCTGAGAATATCATGCATCAATACACCATGAGCAATTTTTTCATTTGAAGATAAACTACAATTTTCCTTAATTTTTATTTGTATGCCCACATTTTCTTTTGCTGCCCATTTGAAATTTTCTATAGACATATCTGATGCATAGGTAGTATTGTTTACTAATGTTCCAATTTCATAAATATCAAAATTTTCATTAGAATTTATTGATTTATAAGTATCAATTGCTCCTAGACCATCTATGTTAAAATTATTAGTTACACATTTCTGGATTTCTTTACCTATATTTTGATTTTCAATATTAGCAATGAGCACTTTTTTTGCACGAGTTAGAGCTACATAGAGCAGATTGAGGTCATCTACATATTTTTTTGTTTTTTCCATATAATATTCATCTGCGAATTGAGAATTTGCAAGATCTCCACTAGTTTTTAATAAAAATGCAGGAATATTTGAATTGCAAATATCTGGTTTTTTAAACCATAGATAATCGTTTTGATTTCTAGTCCAATTGATGAAAGGTACTATCACAGCGTCATATTCTAGCCCTTTAGATTTATGGATAGTAGAAATATGAACTCCATTTTTTTCATCTGTTATCGTCAATGACTGTTTCACTCCATTATTCAGAAACCACTCAATAAACATCACCTCATTATTATTGTGCTCCCGCTGATAATTTTTTATTAATTGTAGGAAATGCATGCAAAAGACTTTTTCTTTATTATTAAACTCTTTATCATTAAGCTCTTTATCATCTAGCTCTTTATAAATAATGTTTACCAAATGCTCTGCTTTGAAATATAAGTTTTGAGCCATGAAATTATCATCATTTTCTAAATTATTCATCAGACTATTGTAAGGTACTGAATTTGATGTTTTTATAAAATCATAGAAAGCCTCTGACATGTATCTAGCATAATTAGAGCCATTTTGTAGTGCATAGAGGGTAAAAACTATCCATAGCACGGCATCAGAATTAGCAAAGCTAATACTCTCATCAGAAATAATTTTGAAATCAGAATCCTGAATTTTTGAATTTTGGAGTATATATTTGAATATTTCTACAGCTTCTTTATTGGTTCTAACGAGAATGCCAATGTTTTTGTAACCTTTTTCCCACAAATTATTTACATCATTTATTACCAATTGTAGTACTTTATCATCTTCTTCGATTTCTATGGAGTCTGATGTACCATCTGAAGTTGAATTTACGTCATTTGTTGCAGTATTTTTATTATTTTTATCTTTTGCTATATACAGTTTTACATATCCCTGGAAATCTTTAAATTGATCTTTTTTGGCTTCTGGGATTTCTTGCTTTACATCTCTATTTTTATCAGTATCTATATATATTTCTTTAATGTAATTGATTTTAGTTTGGTATCTTGGGTTACTAATATCTTCATCTTTTTCCTTAAATAAATCAGTTAATTGTAAAAGTTCACTAAAAAGGGAATTATTGAATTTCACAATATTAGGATAAGAACGCCAATTTTCTTGAAGATTTTGTCTAGAAATTAAATTATGAAAGTCAGTATCAATGGTATCTTTCATAATTTCCCAATCTCCATTACGCCAGCGATATATAGCTTGCTTGATATCACCAACTAGCAAAACATTATCTGACTGAGCTTGGCTGAGGCTTTCATTGATTAATGGTTTTATAATTTCATATTGCACATGGGAGGTATCTTGGAATTCATCTATTAAGAAATATTCATAATATACACCTAATTTTTCATAGATAAACATATAATTATTTTCGATAAACTTTCTTAGCATTTTTCCTATATCAGACAAAAGCAAGATATTATTTGTTTTTTTGTAATCATATAGACTTTTTAAAATATCACTTAGCAAGGCTATATTATAGATTTGATTAGAAATTATGCGTGCAGTCTCATAGTTTTTTCCTTCATTTTTTATTAAATTATCATAAGAGAATAATAAATCTATTATTTTTTGCAAATCATTATTTTGTAAGGCTATCGTTGTACCACTACTAAAAAGTTTACCTTTTAACCCTTCATTAAAATAACTATTAGGTAAAAGTTTTTTTATTTCATAACCTTTTTTAAATTTTTCAATTTTTGAACCTAAAAAAGAAGCGGGACCTTTTGTTTTTTGATAAAAATCATTTTCTGTTATATTATTATTATTTTTACAAATGTCTTTAAACGCATCATTTATTTTATTAGCTTTACACAGAAAATCATTCATTATATTATTTAAACATTGAATTATCTGTTTAAAATCCTCATCAGTCAATTTATTAAAAACATCCTCATAATCATAGAAAAATTCTTTATTAATCTCTTTAATCAGGTCTAAGAGCATATTATTGTAATTAAAAGACTTATCTTGAGCGAGTTTATCCTCAATAAATTTAATAAGCCAATTAAAAGCGGGATATTGTTCTTGCAGATTTACAATGAAATCATCTACTGCCTCTGCATAGATATCATCATTTTTCACAATTAATTCATAATTATACCTGACACCTATCTCGTAGAGAGCGCCTCTAAAAAGCCTTTGCAAAAAGCTATCAATGGTAGATACAGAAAAGTCCTGATAATTGTGCAGGATATTATATAAAACATTTTTAGCAGCACCAGATATATCATCATCAGATAGTTGAGTTATATTTTTACCATTAATTTGTCCGCCTTTAGCGAAAGCTTTAAATTCTTCAAGGGAGTTGGGGTTGTTATTAGCTATGGAATACAGTCTATCTAATATTCTCAGTTTCATCTCATTCACAGCGGCATTAGTAAATGTGATAGCGAGTATTTTTTTAAAATTATTTGGGTTTTCTAATGCTAATTTAACGTAAAACATAGACAATTGATATGTTTTACCACTACCAGCAGAGGCTTCTAATACTTTAATAGACATTTATTGAATATTTTTGTAAAAATAAGGAAATAAATTTCAGTAAACAAACAAATTTATCTGTTTATTGTACGAAATAGTGATTTTATTATGATTGTAGACGGGGGAGACTGGGGAGACTGGGGAGACTGGGAGACGGGGAGAATGTGTTCACTGATAAACTACTCAACTGCTAATATGCGGTTCTGTCTATTTCAGGGCTAAAACCCACAGCCTTTTCTCATAAAGTTCATAAAGTTTGTAAAGTTAATGAACAACTATATAATACATAAAATATAGGTTAATAAGCAGCTCGTTGTTATCTAACCTAAAGGTCTTTGTCATTAGTAGCAATTCGGGAATTGAAGATAAAATTATTTTTCTATTATCCTTATCTCTTCGTCTGTCAATTCATATAATTTGTAGACCAATTGGTCGATTTCTTTTTCCCATGCGGTGGTATCTGCTGCGTGATTTGTTTTTTTGCGGCGAGGATTTTATCTACAAGTGATTCGATTTGTGAAACAATGTGCTGATTAGATAGGATCAAAAATTATACTTAATCAATTCCATTATATTTATCTTTTATTAATTCAATAAGTTCTTTTTTATAATATTTTTTAAAAGGGCTTTTGGGATTTTTTTTATCTAATTTTCTAATATATAGCAATTCTGAATGTTCTTGTAAAAGTTTATTTTTTATTTGGTGAAATTGATTATTCTGTTTAAAATTAGGTATTTCTTTTTTTAATTCTGAAATTAACGATTTATAATCTAAACTGAATTCTGACGGCACATCATCTTTTATTACTGTTTTATCTTTATTTAAAACAACTCCTATTATATTTTTAATTTGTTCTTGTTGTTCATCCGTTAAATCATTTACATTTAAAAATTTCAAAGGTAATGCATCTTTTGATTCATGATTTTTTACTTGAATCAAGATAGCTTTATATGCATATTCAGGAGAGTTGAAAATATCAGAAGAAAGGGAAGATCTAAATGATTTAATAAATTCAACAATTTCGAGAGCATTTTTCTTTTTTAATTCACTTTTAGTAGCTTCAAAAAAATTTTTATTACTGTTAAACATTTGTATAGTGTATGATAACATATAATCCATTTTATGTTTATCTCCGAAATGCTCTTTTAAAAAATCATTAAAATTCAAAATATTTGCTTGGCATTCTGCATATATATTTGGATCAAGTTCGGGGATATTTCGGTGAACGATCATATTACGAATTGAAGCAAAAAATTCCAAATTTTTTCTTACAGGATGATTTGTATTAGAGCCGTAGAATTGTTTTAAGCATTTAGAAAGTTCCCACCATTTTTTTTCTATTAATTTTTTCCCATCTTCTAGTTCTATTGTTATTGTTTCATAGCGAGATCTATTACTTGTTTCATTTTTTTTATAATACGGATTAATTTTATTTTTAAAATATACGCATGAAAGAGACTTGTCCAAGCAATACACATCATAATAATAAATCCTTCTGATTTAAAGTTTACAGCAGGTTTATTATAAAATTCTATTGCCAACATTGCTGAATCTTTGGCTTTAGTCAAAAGTTGTTTTACTATAATGGGTTCTCCTCTCATATAAACATTTAATCATTATAAATACATTCCCTCCACAAATTTATCTAATTCTTTTTGTATTTCAGTTAATTTTTCTTCTGCTTCATCTACGGATATTTTTCCTGCAAACTTATCTTTTTGTATTTTTACAGCTCTATCAAAAATATCTTTATATTTGCATAATTGTTCATCTGTAGGTATAATAATCGGTAATTGTCGTATATCATTGATTTGTATTGAAACAGTATTGTTGACAAAATTAAATTGATAATGAGACATAAAATAAGAATTAAGAACAGAAATTAAATATGGTAAAAATTTGTTATCAAAAGGATATAATGACATACTTTTAACATCATTTATGGTTTTTTCTTTAAGTTTAACCTTTAATGTATCCATTCCTATATCTTTCCAACAAAACCCTTCTCTAAAGAAAAATTGATAACCTTGCCATCTAGCTTTGGGGTCTGTTTGAAGTGCTTTTACATTTTCTCGGTTCCAATCTATATAATAGGGTGTGGGAGCATACCATCTATTGCCATCCTTATCGCCCTTGTCGTAAGGTACAAAAGTTTTATTGCCAATTATTCCATTGAGTTTGTCATCATCAGTCAGCAAATCTACATCTGCTATTTCATCATCGCTCACTATTCTATATAGCCAGCCCTGGCCAAAAATATCTCTGCCATATTTTTCTTTTATTTCATCAAATAATTTTCTTATTTCTAATTCATTTAATTTATTGATACAATCCTCAGCTTCTTGTTTAGTTTTTATATTATTTTGCTTACAAAACTCTGCAGCTAAAAGCAATTTTTCAGGTCTTTGCTTCCTTACATTATTAGCCAATTTGGTACCTTCTTTTACTCCAATATATTTGCTATTATCACCAGTTTGTAAGCCGACGCCGCCTTCGGTGATAAGTCCCATAAGAGTAATATCACCTGGTTTTAGTGAAGAACGATATTCTTCTAATTCATTTTTATATTTCTCAATATTTTTGCTAGTAGAAATCTTGTCCCACCATTTGTCTAAAAGGGGCTGAACCTGATTAAAATATTTATTTGCAATCTTTATATTTGTTTCATTAGGGATAAAAAAAACATTGTTTGGAGCATTTTTATACAAATTTATATCTCCTACAAAAACATCAGGGTTCATAAAATCATTTTTCCCATCTTTGAAAATAAATTTATAATTATTGATTTCATTCTTTTTTTGAACAATGACTATTGCAGTATCTACGATAGGAGCATCAAAGGGGTTGCCAGTATCATAAATTTCCAAAATTTTATTTTTTAATAGACGTTCTCTCAAATTTTTCTTTGTTTGAATAGTCCAGTAGGTTTTGGATGTTATAAATGCTAATATGCCATTATTTTTAAGTATATCAATACCTTTAAAAATAAAATGCGAATAAAAGTCATCTGCAAAGCCAAATAAATATTTTAATATCTGTTTATCGTCTTGGTTATAACCTTTTGTACTTATATAGGGGGGATTGCCAATCACTAGATCAAAGCCTCCATTATGAGAAAAAACTTCTGAAAAATTAATTGTAAAGTCCATAGTTATTCTGTAGCCAAAAGATTCTTCAGTATTTTTTAATAACTTGTCTATAGAGTCGTCTATTGCCTTTTTTAATTTATTTTTTTCTACTGGATTAGTTGTATCAAAAAATTCTTTTTTTAATTTTTCAATATTTGCCAGCCCGCCTGGGTTATAATTATTAGGATAACCCAAAAGGGAGTTACCACAGACGATCTTATAATCGAGGTTTGGTAGTGGTCTAATATCTGCGAAATCATTTTCATCTACAATTAGTGATAGCCAAAATCTAAGTTTGCATGTTTCTATAGCACCGAGGTCTATATCTACACCATATAATGAATTCTCTATGCAGTGGCGTTTTAGGTCATAAGTATTTATTTGATTAGCAGTATGCACAGATAATAATTGTCTTAGTTTCACTATTTCGTGCATCATACCTATTGGAAAGGCACCAGAACCTATAGCTGGATCGCACACAGTAATGTTTGCTAATAGCTGGTCTATATCCTTTGCATTTTCTTTTATGCTATCATGTATCTTACTACAATAACGTGAATGTTTTTGATCACCTTGTTTAATTTTTTGTTCTTTTTCTATAGCTATGGTTTCATATTCTTCGTTAATTTCAGTATTTTTCACTAAAATCATAATATCATCTTTTGGGACTTTACCATTCAGGTTAGTAAATAAATAATTTATTAGGCTTTTTTGACAGATATAATGCACTATATCTCTGGGAGTATAATACACGCCATATTCTTTGTTAAACTTTGTTTCTTCTCCTACTCTACCAGATTTGAGAGCTATATAATATTCATCAAAATTATCATCTCGAATAGCATTTAACTTTTCATAGATTTTACCTAATAGTTCAGGATCTAGTGCTACTTCTTTTTCTAATGGTTCATCTTCATTGACAGTGAAGTTATATTTATCAAAAATATCCAATATGCCATCACCGATATCGCCTTCTTTTGTTTTATTATTATTAGAAAAAACCTCGTTTGGTATCTTTATTTCATTATTTAACCAGTCATAGTTATTTATTGGATCAAAGAGTCCACCATTTAGAAAAGGTATTTTACATTGTAGTTTATCATAAAAGTGATTATTAAAAGCTCTATCCGTTCTCAGAGCCTCATAAAAGAGAGGTTCTAGGATTTCTGTATAAAAATTATCATAGGATACATAATCACCTGCGAATAGTTTACGTATAAAATCCTTAGGTCCAGTACCCCATGATTGATTTTTAGCTACACCGAACCACCCTTTCTTTTGTAAGAAATAAAGGAAGATTATTTGTCCTAAAAGTTTTTTTGCAAAATCTACCGTAGTGATGTTTTTTGAAATAAATTCTTGTTGTAATTTTTCATCCTTTGAATACAATTTATCCAGTTCAGATTTGAGATTGACAAAAAGATCTCTATATTTTTTGAAAAATTCATCAGAGACTATTTCTACATCAAAAGCTTTTTCGATGTCAGTAAATGATGGTTTATTGTCAGAGATTATTAAAGGAAGAAATCTACTCTCAGCAGTATGAATTTTTTCATTTTTACCTACTAAAAAAGAAAATCTTTTAGCAGAGCTAAATTCTCCTTTTACTTTGATGTTATCATCAATTACTGTTATATTATAATCCATTTTCACGAAAGAGAAACGCCAATCTACAGCATCAGGGGCATAGAAAGCAACGAGAGCAGCATCCTTTTGTTTGCCACCCATTGATCCATTTAGATATGAAGCGATGAAGTTTCTCTGCTTAGATCGGGCTCTTTCTAGACATTTTGCATCCTTTAGTTGCACTATTAGGATATCTATTTCTTTATTATTAGTTGAGAATTTACCAACCCTTTCAAAAGTTTTCACAAAATCTTTATAATCATCTTTTATATAAGCACCTTTATAAATAAAAGTAGTACCCTCTATATTTTTTAAAAGTTGATTAATGAAATTATAAAAATTTTCTTTATTAAATTGTGATTCAAATGCATCTTTAATAATTTTGCTTGCTCTAGTTACTTCCATAAATTATTTTTTTAAATATAGGGATAGAATAATTTCTTTTTTAGTATTTCCATTTTTATTTTTTTCAGCTAGATGGCTTTCTAATAAATTATCAGGAATGTTACTCTGTAGCATATCCAATACTATTTTATGGTTTGCTGCATCACGGCCAAGTTTTCTAAATTCTTGTAATATTTTTTTAATAGTATTATAAGGAATTGATTTATCATAAATTCTATTTAGCAGATTAAGTAAATAATTATTTTGTTCATCTGTCATTTGATAGGTAAAATTACTTTGAATAGCTTTAATATTATTATAAAGTTTATTATAAATACCATATGTTTTATTATTTAATAAAACATTTTGATCATTATCATAATCAAAAGCATTTTTGTTTTTATATAACATATTATAGTATTTATCTATGTCTATATCTGATAATTTAGGTTCATTTTCTAAACTTTCTAAGATCTGAGCAGCTGAAATAAAGTCTAATTCTTTAGGTTCATTACCATCAATAGTAATATAAAATTTTTTTAATTTATCAATCTTAATAAAGCTAAGTAGTGCATTTTTATTAATGTTGCAATTAATATTATTTGGTATTTTTTTAGAAGAACGAGCTTTTTTAGGTAATTTTTTTATTTTTTCGTAAATATCAGGTTGTTTTTCTTTAATTTCTTCAATAATTTTCAAATATTTTAACTCGCTAACTTCTTGTTCATTATCCACTAAATTATCTATAGAAGTTAATTTGTCAAATATTTCATGAGAAGAAACAGGCTCTCCTTCTGTAAGTATATTACTATCGCCGCCAAGTAAAGTAAAAAAATTTACAATTTTTTCTCTAGCGATGATTTCTAAATTAATTTCTTTTTCAGATTGTTTACTAGGGAAAAAGTTGAAAGTATAAATTTTGTCAAAAGGTGTATTTACGCGGTTTATTCTACCTACTCTTTGTATTAGTTTAGTGGGGTTCCAGGGTATATCATAGTTGATGACTACATTAGATCTATGTAAATTCACCCCTTCTGAAAGTACATCTGTTGATATTAATATTTTATAATCATTTTTTTGATTTTTTGCATTAGCATCAAAGTTGTTAATAACTTCATTTTTAATAATTTCTTGTGATTCACTATGAAATAATAATGCTTTATCATTTAATGTGTTATTAATCTTTTCAGCTAAATATTCAGCGGTTTCTTTAGACTCTGTAAAAATGATAATTTTGTTATTTTTTAAAATATTATTGTGATTAAGATTATAAATAAGAGTATTTAATTTAGGGTCACGTTTGATTTTTCCCCAATCATTTTTAATTGTTTTTAAAATTTGTAAATCATTATTTAGGTCGGTAATTAAATTTGGGTTGAAGTCTTTAGCATCATACTTTTTGGCATTACCATCTTCTATTATTTTATAAATTTTGTCGTAATCATCATTATCTATATATTCTAATATTTTTTTAATATATTTTTTACTGATAAATACAATGTTATTATTATAAGCTTTTATAAAATTTTCATAAGATTTAATAAATCTATCAATAGTTTTATTAAAAGCAAAAAAACTACTCTCTAAACGTTTGACTAGTAATATTTTCATAAAACTACTCATATTTTTCTGAGATTGAATTTCTAGAGAGCTTAATTTATCATTAAGATATAAAAGTGGAGTATATCTAGCATATTTAAAATCTGTAGTTATTGCCCTTAAAGTCTTGTCAAATATTTCATCTTCTGTTTCATTTAATAAATAATAAAGTGGTAGTGGTTTTTGTATTTCAGGAAATATAATATTATTTTTTTTCATATCATCGACATAATATTTTTCTATTTCACTTCTAGTGCGCCTAATCATGATATATTTCAACACTTTATTTCTTATTTCAGCAGCGTTAGATTGTATAGTCTCTATATATTTCTCATTATTTTTTTGTCTATCAATTTTATCCAGCTTTTTGTCAAGCTCTTTAAAAAAACTTTCTAGGTCCTCTACACCTGGGATATTACTGTTTTTAGCATTTTGAAATAATTTAATGAGTGCTAATAAATCTTTAGGTGAATTATTAAAAGGTGTAGCAGTGACTAATATAACACGTTTACCTCGACATATTTCCATTAATTTTTCATAACTAATAGTATTTTCGTTTCTAAAACGATGTGCCTCATCTATGATAATATTTTTAAATTCTCTATTTTCCATGATTCTTTTTGCTTCGTCTAGATTACCAATAGAAACGAAATTAGCTGGTATATTAAAATCATAAAAAACATTTGGCCAAGAGCCAGGATTATTTTTGTTAATTAATGAAGGAGGTGCTAGCACCATAGTTCTGCCATCTAGCTGTCCAGCAAGCATAGCAGCGATGTATGTTTTTCCTAAACCAACAACATCTGATAAAAAAATGCCTCCATATTCATTTAAAATTCTTTTAGCATTTAATACAGCTTGCTCTTGATATTTTAATCTTTTGAAATCTTGAGGCACATAATTATTGAAAATCTCCGATGATACGTTTAGTTCATCTTTGAAATATTCATATAAAAATTTTAGATATAGTTCATATGGAGTAATGTCATCTTTAATCCACGTTTTATTAGAGATGTTTAAAACATAATTATCATTTAAATCTACCGCCTGCTCCCACAATTCATTAAATTTATTTAATGCAAATTCATAATCACTAAAATTTTTAAGCTCAACGTTAAACTCTAAATTTTCTAATAATCCAGATTGAGTCAAATTGCTAGAGCCTGTTATTACCCTACCTTTATCTCTATCAGTATCTCTAAATGTAAATATATATAATTTAGCATGTATTTTTTGAGAAGGATATGCTTTTATTTCTAACTTACCATTTTTAATCCACTCAATGAATTTTTTAATAGAAATTTCTACATCTTTTTTATCATCAATATTTTCTAATTCATTTAATATTAATTCTTCTGATTTTTCTTTAATATTAGGATCAGAAAATAAAATTTCATTCTTGCTTTTTTCTATTTGATCAAGTGTTTTTTTATCAGTGCCAATGCCTACAAGTATTTTTATTTTATCTACATGATCTAATGATTTATAAATTTGATAAAATCCGCTTAGATAAAAATACCCTGATAAAGATAAAAATTCTTTACTATCTTTTATTAGATTATTAAATCTATTTTTTAATTTATTGCCTTCTTCATTTGTTATAAATGTAATATCTGAATTTATATATTTATTTTCCATAAAAAAAATATTTCTGCTAATTTAAAAAAAATATAAATAATGAAGAAACTATTTTTATTGGTTCTATAAAGTGTTATTGTAGATAAATAATTTTTTTTACAAATTTATAATGATTTTTACACACTATTTTAAAATTAAAATTTTATGAACTAATGATTCGTGAGTTGCCGCTACAATGCGTTTTTTGGATGAATCATCTGGAAATCAGCGGTTCAGACTACATCAGGGCTAAAGCCCATTCCCTTTTTGGGTTGTTCCACGACCTAAAGGTCAAGGTTAATAAAACGTATTAACTTTTATTATTTGAATCGATTATTTTATTAATATTATCGTGATTTAGAATTTTATAAGAAATTAGGGCATAGAGTATTGAATTTAATGTTATGTATAAAAATAACATATCATAAATATTTTTATAATTCTATGTAAAACATAATTATTTTCAGGATTAATAAAAATAAAAATAGAGGTTAAGATGAAACTCGAACCTCTATTTTTTAAAAAAAATTTATTATTTATGAAACTAGGAAAGTACTCTTCTTTCCTTAATTTTAGCTTTTTTACCTCTCAATTCACGGAAATAATAAATACGAGCTCTACGTACACGACCTTTTTTATTTAAATCTATCTGAGCGATATTAGGATTGGTAAATGGGAATATACGTTCTACTCCAACATTATTAGAAATTTTTCGTACAGTAAAAGTTTTATTTAATCCTTTACCTTTTATCTGAATGACAACACCTTGAAATTGTTGTATTCTTTCTTTATTACCTTCTTTTATTTTATAGTGTACAGTTATAGTATCACCAGCTCTGAAATTGGGATAATCAGGCTTTATATTTAACTGCTCATCTACATATCTGATAATGTCATCTCTACCCATAGCTGTATTTTTTAAAAAATTGAATGCAAAATTAAACATTTTTTTTAATATAATGAATTTATATCAAAAAATTTTTTTAATTATTATTTTTTTACTTTGCGATCTATTTTAATATCATTAAATGATATAGGATCATCATTAGGTTCTATGTGAGTAGTTACATTCACTGGAGTATCAAACATTTTTTCTATATTTTGCTCTAGCTCCTCGGCAAAGTCGTGAGCTTCTTTAATAGTCCAAAAATTAGGTACTAACAAATGTAAAGAAATAAATATTCTCTGTCCTGCTTTTCTAGTCATCAAAGAATGATAAGAAATATTTCTATCCTTAAAACTGTCTAAATAAGCTGATACCCTTGCTAAATCTGTATCAGGGATAGATGCATCCATTAATCCACTAACAGATTTATTTATAAGTTGATAACCAGTATAAATAATATTAATAGCTACTAATATAGCAATTATAGGATCTAGAATATAAATATTTGTATATTTGACAATAATAATAGCAATTATTACACCTGCTGAAGTTATAACATCAGTCATTAAATGTTTGCCATCAGCTTCTATAGCAATAGAATGATGTTTTTTCCCATTTCTGATAAGTATAATTGCTACAACTAAATTAATTATTGATGCACCCACAGAAAACAATATACCTACATTTAAATTATCTAATGGTTTAGGATGTATTAATCTCAATATTGCAGACCAAATAATACTGACTGCAGCTATTATAATTAATGCTCCTTCTATAGTGCTAGAAAAATATTCTGCTTTAGTATGTCCGAAATTATGACTCTTATCAGCAGGCTTGGCAGAAATAATTAACATTATCAATGCAACTATAGCTCCGATTAAATTAACAATTGACTCTAATGCATCTGAATAAAAACCTACCGATCCAGTAATATAAAACGCATAAAGCTTTAATAATATAGTAGATATAGCTGCACCAATAGATAGATAAATATATCTTTTAAGTTTATTTTGCATTATAAAATAAAATTTAATTACAAAAATAAAAAATTTTTTTGAATTATTGTTAGCTTTATCAATTTCCGCTATCATTTTTTGATTATTTTTGCCATAAATAAAAAGTTATGTCACGAGAAAAAATTTTTTTAGTGTTAATGATTATATGTTCATTAAATCTATGGGCGCAAAAAACTAATCTATTTTATTTACCTATAGATGATGACCCCAATAAAAGTTTAACTTATGAGCAAATAATACAGCTGTCTCATGATATAGCTGTGCAATATCCAAATAATATTAAATTCATATCTTTAGGATTTTCTGAACAGAATGACACTATCCCCGCATTGATTATTTATAAAGACAAAGCTGATAATCCCACAGAGATAGCAAATCAAAATAAAGCTACACTTATGATACAAGCTGGCATACATGCTGGAGAACCGGATGGTATAGATGCTGGTTTTATGCTTATCAGAACATTATTTTCTAACACTAATTATTTGGATTTGCTCAATAAAGTTACTATAATTTTTATTCCCGTCTTTAATGTAGATGGATTGAAATTGTTAAGTCCATATCATCGTATTAATCAAAATGGACCTGAGCTACAAGGCTGGCGAGCTAATGCTCATAATCTAAATCTGAATAGAGATTATATGAAAGCAAGCTCTGTAGAAATGAAATATTGGTTACAATTTTACTATTATTGGAATCCTGATTTATTTATAGATTGTCATACTACCGATGGAGCAGATTATCAATATGTGATGACTTTTGATATGCAATTGCCACCTTTTATGAGTGCTAAGTATAATGATTTTTTCAAAAATAATTTTATTCAAAATTTCATAAATGAAATGGACAATAAAGGATACTTGGCGACACAATACGTAGCTTTTAGGAATTGGTTCAGCCCAGAGAGTGGTTTGGCAGCATCTCTTTATAGTCCTATTCTATCTCATGGCTACCCGCTTTTGAATAATAGACCAGCATTATTATTAGAGACACATATGCTGAAACCTTATAAACAAAGAGTTTTAGCTACTCATCAGGCACTTTTGATTGTAATAGAATGGATGAATAATAATAAAAATATGTTAAAAAATATTTTATCAAAAGAAGATGAATTTTCTCTCTCTAAAGTCAAAACCAAAATGTTATTTCCAATAGAATATAAACTAGCAGATCATCAAAGTAAAAAAGTATTAAAAGGATATGAAATGCATAAAGTAATAAGCCCCATTACAGGTTTATCTTACTATACCTATGATAATACTAAACCAATGGATTGGACTTTAGATTTCTGGGACTCTATCGAAGTAAAAAACAATATCACATTGCCTTTTGGCTATATAATTAGTCCTGAATGGAAACATTTAATGGAAATACTTAAGCTACATCAGATATCTTTTATTACTTTTTCAGAAGAAACGAACCTAAAAGTACAATATTATTACTTGACAAATTTAGAATTCGATAATTCCATTTTCGAAGGTACTTTTGGACCTATTTTTTCATATCAACTACGCGATACTTTATTAAAATTCCCTAAAGGAAGTTATTTTATTCCAATTAATCAAAAAGCATGGAAAAGGTTAGTTTATCTTTTAGAACCAGAATCTTCGGTAGGATTTATGCAAATGGGCTATTTCAATTCTATGTTTGAAAGAAAAGAATATGGAGAAATATATGTGCTAGACACTTTAGCACAAAATATGCTAAAAGATAAAAAAATAGCGGCAGCTTTTGAAGAGAAAAAATCGGCAGAACCAGACTTTGCTAAAGATGGGTGGGCGCAATTAATGTGGTTTTATGACAATTCACCATGGAAAGATCAGCGTAGGTCGACCATCCCAGTTTTTAAAGTAATGGACGAGGTTACATTTAATAAAATTAATAACTAATAAAAATCTACTATTTATATCAATTAAAACATTTTTCATATTTTTGAAATTAAAATTTATTAAATTATGAACGTTTCTATTTTGACATACAATGTTAATGGCATAAGAGCTGCTATTAAAAAAGGATTGATAGATTTTTTAAGAGAAGATAATAGTGATATAGTTGGCTTCCAAGAGCTAAAAGCAAGTGCTGATCAGATACCAGATTTGTTATTCCAAGAACTTGGTTATCAAACTTATTGGCATCCTGCAGAGAAAAAAGGGTACTCGGGCACAGGACTATTATCAAAAATAAAACCTGATAAAGTGGAAATAGGAATGGGCATACCTAAATATGATGCAGAAGGGCGAATGATAAAAGCATATTATGGTTCTATAGTATTGATAAATGTTTATCATCCTAGTGGTAGCAGTGGCGATGAGAGACAGGCCTTCAAGATGCAATGGCTAGATGATTTTGATAATTATATTCAAGATTTTAGGAAACAACATCCAGATTTGATTATTTGTGGCGACTTTAATATTTGTCATACTGCTATTGATATACACGATCCCATTGGCAATGCAAATAATAGCGGTTTTTTACCAGAGGAACGTGCATGGATAGACCAATTTATAAATAAAGATTTCATTGATGCATTTCGATATTTTCATCCTAATGAGCCAGGACACTATACTTGGTGGAGCTATAGAGCCAAAAATGCTCGTGAAAGAAATATTGGTTGGCGTATAGATTATTTTATGGTTAGCAAATCACTAAAAGATAAATTGGTTTCTTGCGAAATTTTACCTTCTATAAATCATAGTGACCATTGCCCAGTAAAATTAAATATTAATTTATAATTTTTTTTCATTAATTTTGTTTAAAATTTTACAAAAGATGTTTACAAATAAGTATAAACCATCAATATTGATTTTTTTTATATTAGCTCTATTTCTGACATCTTGTGTAGATGATAATGAAGAAGAAGATACTAGAGAATATTTCGCAGGCACATGGAAATGTAAAGAAATAAATACGGGCTTTGCCTATAATGTGATTATTAAAATAGATAGCACTACTCAAACATATATAAAATTATACAATTTCCATCAATTTGGGTCTAATGAAAAAGTAAGTGCAATAGTAAGTGATTTAGCAATTGATATACCTTCACAATTAACATGTAATAATACAATAAATGTGAGAGGTAGCGGAGTAATGCAAAATAATAAAACAACTATTAATTTGGATTATTATGTAAATGATGGTAGTACATTAGATACCATTACTGCTGTTTATACAAAAATATATTAAATTTGTATATTTAAAAAAATAATATATCTTTGCAAATTATTTTTAAAAAGGAGTTTTATGTATTGGACTTTAGAGTTAGCTTCTAAATTAGAAGATGCACCATGGCCAGCAACAAAAGAAGAATTGCTAGATTATGCATATAGGACAGGTGCACCAGCAGAATTAATCCAAAATTTGCTCGAAATTGAAGATGAAGAAAAAGAATTCGAAGGAATAGATGATCTATGGCCAGATTATCCAGATTTTAAAGAATTCTTTGATGAAGAAGAACAATAATTTTTTATCTTTTAATTTACATTCTATAAAGTTTTAAATTTTAATTATTTATTTTTGCATTAATAAAATATGTAATGTTTACTGATTTTTTAATACCTTTTTTACTTGTTGCCCTTGCTGAGTTTGCAGATAAAACACAATTATTAATAATTATGTTAGCATCAAAAACTAATAAACATTTTAATTTATTCTGGGGCATTATTTTAGCATTTGCAATAGTAGATGGCATTGCTATATTAGCAGGTAGTCTAATAGCCAATCTTATCCCTAATAATATAATGAAAATAATTGCGGGTGGTATATTCATAATTTTTGGTATTATCACCTTAATTAAACGGGAAGAGGAAATAAAGTTAAACAAAAAAGAAATTAATCCATTTTTTACCGGATTTTTACTAATTTTCATTGGAGAATGGGGTGATAAAACTCAGATAGCATCAGCTACTTTTGCCACACAATATAATCCTTGGTTAGTTTTTTTAGGTGTTATTTTTGCAATGGCTTTAATGAGCATATTATCAATATTTTTAGGAAACGTTTTAATGAAAAAGGTAAAACCTAAAACAATGTCTATAATATCTGGATCATTATTTTTAGTAATTGGTGTTTTTACTATTATTACTTTATGGATATAATTATTTAAAGGATTAAATAATTTTTTTTAATAATTATTTGATTATCTTTATTATAAATAGCTTGCTTAAATGGAAATATTTTATTTTTTTAAAATTATGATTAAAACAAAAATGTTAATTTTGCATACTAAATTTTAAAAATAATAATATTATGAGTTTAAATTTGAAAAATCGTAATTTTTTGAAATTATTAGATTTTACTCCTCAGGAGTTAAATTTTTTATTACAATTAGCAAATGATTTAAAAAGAGCTAAGTATTCTGGCACAGAGCAAAAAACATTATTAGGGAAAAACATTGCTTTGATTTTTGAAAAAGATAGTACGAGGACGCGATGTGCTTTTGAGGTAGCAGCATATGATCAGGGAGCTCATGTTACTTATTTAGGACCTACTGGTTCTCAAATGGGTAAAAAAGAATCTATCAAAGATACTGCTAGAGTATTAGGACGCATTTATGATGGTATAGAATATAGAGGTTATGGACAAAATATAGTTGAAGAATTAGCAGAATATGCAGGTGTACCAGTATGGAATGGATTAACAAATGAAGCTCATCCTACACAGGTATTAGCTGATTTTATGACTATGTTAGAACATTCTAATAAACCACTTAATGAGATTTCCTTTGCTTATCTCGGTGATGCCAGATATAATATGGGAAACTCTTTGATGGTAGGTGCTGCTAAAATGGGTATGGATATTAGAATTGTAGCACCCAAAAATTTATGGCAATCTGCATCTCTAATAGAGCAATGTAAGGAAATTTCTAAACAAACTGGAGCAAAAATAATGCATACTGAAAATGTAGAAGAAGGTGTAAAAGGCATAGATTTTATCTATACTGATGTATGGGTATCTATGGGTGAACCAGACGATGTATGGGCAGAACGTATAAATTTATTAAAGCCATATCAAGTGAATAAACATGTTATGGAGCTGACAGTAAATCCTAATTGTAAATTTTTACATTGTTTACCTTCTTTCCATAATCGCGAAACTAATATTGGTGAGCAGATATATCAAAAGTATGGATTAGATGCTATGGAAGTAACAGATGATGTTTTTGAATCTGCAAATTCACTGGTTTTTGATGAAGCAGAAAATAGACTTCATACTATCAAAGCAGTTATGGTAGCTACTTTAGCGTAAATCACAATATTATAAATAATAAAAAAAGGGGTAATAAATTACCCCTTTTTTATTTAATTTTAAAAAAATTTAAAATCTCCAACCAAGACGTATCATCTGTGAAAACATATTTCCAAAATATGAATCAGCATATGTTTGGAAAGTAGTTACAGTGGTTGTTGTTTGTCCAACTGTTTGAGACCACTCGCCACTTTTATCTTTGTCATTAGACATTCCAATACCTATTTCTAGTCCTAAATAGATATTCTCTGCAAAATAATAATCAACTCCAGTGAAAATCATAAAGCCAAAACCACTATATTTATATTTATAGTGGCCACTTGTGTTTTCATCAAAAGCTGTTAAATTTTGATCAGTGTTTTTCCATGTTTCATTATAAGAACCTGAAAGGAAAGCAATATCTAACCCTGCATAGGGTGATAGTTTCTCTTTCTGAGCAAAATGATATGCTCCACCTAGACTAAATTGTGTACTGAAATCTTTCTGTTCAAAAGAACCCTGCTTTGACTCAACAGGGAATCCTTGATCATTAAAACCATAGATATAATCAGTGGTTTTAGTAGAATTAACCATAACACCTAATCTCACTGAGATAACATCATTAATAAAATAACGTAATCTCAAATCAGGAGCAGCAAAAGTTTGTCCTGTCATTGCATTAATTGTTAATCCACCTTCTATAGAGAATGGATTAGTACCTACTGGCTTCTGTGCGAATGTTGCAATACTGATTATTGCAAAAATAACGATTAATAAAATTTTCTTTCTCATATTTTTATTTTTGGGGTTGTTGTAACTTTTTGATTTTTAATAATTTATATAATATATATTTGATTTTATGTAAAATATTAATTAATTTATTAAATAATGTATATAAATAAACTTTTTGCAAAGTTATATAAAAATATTTATATATAAAAAAATTTTTTATATTAAAATTTTATTAATTGTTATAAAAAAATTATTGTCTTTCTATTTCTGCACCCAATTTTTGAAGTCGCTTATCAATGTCTTCATAACCACGTTCTATTTGCTCAATATTATGAATAATGCTTGTACCTTTAGCAGATAGAGCTGCAATAAGTAGAGAAATACCAGCTCTAATATCAGGACTAGACATAGTGATAGCACGTAACGGGAAACGTCTTTCTAATCCAATAACTGTAGCTCTATGTGGATCGCATAAAATTATTTGCGCTCCCATTTCTATTAAATTATCAACGAAAAACAATCTACTTTCAAACATTTTTTGATGTATCAAAACTGAACCTCTTGCTTGTGTAGCAGCTACTAAGACGATACTTAATAAATCTGGTGTAAAACCCGGCCAGGGAGCATCAGAGATCGTAAGTATCCCTCCATCTATATATTGTGATACTTCATATGTATCTTGATAAGGAATTATTAAATCATCATTATCTTCTAAAAGTATAATTCCTAATTTACGAAATGTTTCTGGTATTATGCCCAGATAATGAATATTGCAATTTTTAATAGTAATATTAGACTGTGTAAGTGCTGCTAATCCTATAAAGCTCCCCACATCTATCATATCAGCTAATAAAGTATGTGAGGTACCAATTAATTTCTTTACACCATAAATTTTTAATAAATTAGAGCCGACTCCTTCTATATAAGCTCCCATAGCAATGAGCATTTTACACAATTGCTGAATATATGGTTCACAGGCAGCATTATAAATAGTTGTAGTTCCCTCAGCTAAAACAGCAGCCATGATTATATTTGCTGTACCAGTAACAGAAGCTTCTGGCAGCATCATGTAATTCCCCTTTAGTCCATCTTTTGCTGTTAAAATAACTTTATTAGTAAAGAAATCGAAATCTATCTCTGCACCTAATTTTTCGAAACCAAAAAGATGCGTATCTATTCTACGTCTACCTATTTTGTCGCCACCAATTTTAGGAATAATAGCTTTTTTATATCTTGCTAAAATAGGTCCAGCTAGCATCAAAGAACCTCTAAGCAAAGATTGTCTTTTTTGAATAGATTCATCATCTAATTTAGCTAAATTTATATTTTTTGAGCAAATACTGACAGCATTCTTTTCTCGATCTATACAAACTTCTACACCTAAATCATGAATTAGATTTAGAAGGTTCATAATGTCTCTTGTCAGAGGCACATTGTATAAATTAACCTTGTCATCAGTTAATAAACAAGCACAAATCACTTGTAATGCTTCATTTTTAGCTCCTTGAGGCTCTACTTCACCTTTTAATTGTTTTCCCCCTTTTACGATAAAATCTGACATTTATAGATTATTTTCTTTTTTTATTATTTTTATTATTAACAAATTTTTTATTTTTTTGATTATCTGTATTTTGTCTATTAATGTTTACATGAGTAGAATCAAAAACATTATCAGAAACATTTAATAGCCCATTGGATAGCATATTTAAATGATTTTTTATGATATCATCATTGACCATTTGATTATTCCAATATACATACAATTTTTTCATTGTCATAATTAAATGTTTTAATAAGTCATTTTTTTCGTCACCTTCTGGCAACTCTATAGCTTTTTTTGTCATATCTTCGATTATTCTGCCATAAAAACGAAATTTTGAATTGTATTCGCCTCTATATGGTATCCTCTCAGGAACAAATTTTAAATATTTGATATTTACTTTTACAGGCCAATCTATATCTAAATCACCATCAGCTAATATGTAAAGATGATCCCAATATTTAGAGCTTTCATATTTGCCATTTCCTACTACTGCAGCCATAGTTTTAACTATTTTATGAGCAAATTGAGTTCTCTCTTCTTTATCTTTTATGGTTTTTGCAAAATTTACCATATTTTGTACATTCCTACCATATTCTGGTAATTTCAAAGGCTCCAATTCTGAATTATATTTCATATTTGAGGTTATGATTTTTGTTTAAAATTTTTATAAATACTTAAACTGTTATTTTTTAATAATTATTGTTTAAAGAACTTAAAGAAACTAATTGTTTTAATATTTTACTATTTAATGCAAAATTAATGATTATTTTTATATTGTTTTAATATGTCTTAGTTAAGCTACTAGGAGTGAGAATGATAAAATCTGCAGCATTATCTACTGGGGGTAATTCTAAATTATCAACTTCTTGTACAGTAATTGTTAGAATTTTATAATTATTATTATTATTTTCTTTCAAATAATAGTTTAAATACCAGATAATACTTTGGTGATAATCACTATGATAAGCTCCATTAAAATGTATGAATTTTTTATTATAAGCAAGGTTTTTCATTATATTCCATGCCATTGTAGCATCTTTAATAGCTTGAGCCTGGTCTAGGTATAATTTTGATGTATGAGCCTTGCCCATAGCGGGCATTTGTCGTAGAGAAGCATAACAATCTAGAGTAGAATCAAAAGGTATAGGTAATGGTGCAATAAAAGTCAAAGCATCTTTAGAAAATTTATTTAATGCAGCAAAGCTACCATAATTGACAGCTGCAGCATATCTGCGAGGAATATTTGTAGCTATAAATTGCAAATTATTTTTCTTAGCAAATTCAACTAATGGTCTGTAGTCTGTCTGATAATTTTGCCACAATTTGGCTTCATCAATGAAATTTTTTTCATTAATAAGATTATTTAGATATTCATTCAAGATTAGTTGATTATCAGTTTCAAACATTTCTGCACCTAAAATCAGATTATTTGAATATTTTTGATATAAATCTTTAACTAGTTCATATTCCAACCAGTGAGCAATAGGATTGTCGTGTAGTTCACCAAAAAAGATAATATCACATGAATCAGTTGCCTTTAATAAATCTTGCCATTCTACTTTATTACCATTGTGATAAATCACATATGCAGGTTTTTGTGAAAAAATATAATTAGTAAACAAGAACAAAAAAGTAAATACAAAACTTATATTTTTCATATTTGTGATTTTTTTTAATACAAAAATATAATAAAAATTATAATACAATAATAATTAAGAGCTAATTGACCAGCAATTAGCTCTTAACTAAAAAAATATTATAATTATAAAAAACTTAATTTTCTTTTATAGAAACGTAAGATCTATTGCCACGAGTTCTTGTGAAGAGTACTATTCCATCTTTAAGAGCATATAAAGTATGATCACGACCGATGCCGACATTTTCACCAGGATAATGTTTAGTACCACGTTGACGAACAATAATATTACCTGCTTTTACTAATTCACCGCCAAATTTTTTAATTCCGAGACGTTTACTGTGGGATTCTCTACCATTACGAGAACTACCCACTCCTTTTTTATGTGCCATATCTAATTACAATTTTTAAGCTTGAATATTTAAAATTTCTACTTTTGTCAGATAAGGGCGAAAGCCACGTTTCACTCTATATCCTTTACGATTTTTCTTTTTGAAAACTGTTACTTTAGGCCCTTTAAGATGTTCTAAAACCTTGAAAGTTATTTTAGCTCCATCTACATTTGGATTACCTACTTTCACATCATCATCATTAGCTATCAATAAAACTTTATCACTTTCTATGGTGCTATCTGGTTCAGCATCTAATCTACTAATATATAACTTAGTGCCTTCTGTAACCTTAAATTGTTTTCCACCCAATTCTACTATTGCAAACATTGTACATAATTTTTGGATTGCAAAATTATAAATAATTTTTTGATTAAAAAAATTATTATTTATTTTTTCAAAAATTCTAAATGTTTTTCATAAAATTGTTCCATAATAATTCCATCTGATAAGCCTACTTGGTAGCAAGCAATTTTATCAATTTGTAGAAGTTGTAGCAGCTTAATATAAATTATCAAAGCAGGCACTATCACATCTGCACGATCTGGATTAAGCGAATAGTTAATTATCCTCTCCTCTACACTTATCCCTTGCAACTGATCATAAATATTTATTAGTAATGACAAGTCTAAAAAAGGATTATCATAAGAGCCAAATCTTTTTTTTATAAAATTTATATTACCACCAGAACCTATCACAAATAGATCTTCATTTTTTGTATTTTTTATTGTGAAATCTAACATTCTATCCCATTCTGATGGATCAATATTATTTTTTAGCATTCTGACAGTTCCTACTTTGAAAGAATCATTTATCATTTCACCATTTGGATAAAAAATAGAAATTTGTGTACTACCGCCACCCACATCTATGAGCAGTTTAGTATGATGTGGCTCTCCATAATTTTTTAATAAGTTAGCAATAATATTAGCTTCTTGTATACCAGTAATATCTTTGATAAGAACTTTTGTTTTTTTGTAAACAGTATTAATAACTTTATCTTTGTTAGTTGCTTCTCGCATAGCACTAGTAGCATAAGCTCTCACTTCGTTAATATCATAAAAATCAAGAACGTCTTTGAAAATATTAACAGTTTTAATTAATTTTTCTTGTTTTTCACGAGTGATGATATTTTTTTCATAAACTGTTTCGCCAAGTCTCAGTGGTAAACGTAAAAGTAAAATTTTTTGTAAAATGAATTTATTATTTACAACATAAACACTGCTAATATTTAATCTAGCAGCATTAGAGCCTATGTCTATAGCAGCAAATGTTTCCATAATTTTATAATTTCGAATAATATTGTTTTAAATATTCATAAATAGCCATTTGAGAATTCAAAGGAGGCTTATCATTAATAATTATTTGATTATTTAATGGGTTATTCACATATCGAGCTTTTTGATTATCTGACAGCTGCAATCGCAATATATTTAATAATAAATTTTTAATATTTTTATCTATAATAGGATAAGTAACTTCTATGCGATGATCCATATTGCGTGGCATCCAATCTGCACTAGATAGATAAAGCTCATCTTTATTTTTATTAAAATTAAAATATAAAATGCGTGCATGCTCTAGAAATCTACCAACGATGCTACGAATTTCAATAGTTGGATAAATAGGTTTCATACAACAAGTTGTTCTGACGATAAAATCGAATTTGACTCCTATTTTAGCAGCTTTATATATATGTTCTATTATTTCTTCGTCTACTATGTGATTAAGCTTAATAATAGCTGAGGATGGATAACCATTGTAGTAACTTTCTATCAAATTATCTAACTGATTATGAATGAAATCTCGCATATAAAAAGGAGATACTATTAGTTTATTAAATTCAGGTTTTTTGAAATTAGACTCTAATAACTCGAATACATTGTTTACATCTTGAGTAATCATAACATCTTTTGTCAAAATAATAAAATCAGTGTAAATTTTAGAAGTATATAAATTAAAGTTTCCAGTATTTAAGCCAGCATAGTAAACAAGTTTATCATTTTCTAATCTTTTGATTAATAGCAATTTACAATGAACTTTTATACCAGGATCGCTATGAATGACTTTGATACCTTCTTTTTGCAAAAGATTAGACCAATAAATATTATTTTCTTCATCAAATCTAGCTTGTAGTTCTAAAAATACTGTAACCTTTTTACCATTACGAGCAGCATTCATTAGAGCATTCATCACACTCGAATTTCTCCCTGTTCTATAAATCGTAATATTAATACTTTTCACTTTAGGATCTATAGAGGCCTCACGTAGTATGTCGAGCAAATTATAAAAAGATTGATATGGTAAACAAATCAATTGATCTTTCTTTTTAATAGTTTCTATCAAGCTTTTAGAATTTATAAATACCTTATGTGCAATGGGTTCTATTGGTTTAAAAACTAAATTATCTAATCCTAAATCTGGGAAATCCATCAAATCTCTAATATTATGATATCTTTGCCCTTTGACAATAGTCGCTTTGGGATCAATATTGAATTTTTTTAAAATCAATGATAACAATCTATCAGGTATATCTCCATCTACTACCATACGTACAGGTATACCACGTTCACGTTCATCTATTTTTTCAGAAATCAGCTCCATTAATGATTTAGAAATATCATTATCAATATTCAATTCTGCATCTCTAGTGATTTTTAGTGAATAAGCAGAGAAAAAATCAAAATGAAAAAATTTAAATATCCTAGGTAAAAAATATCTAACTATATCATCTACAAACATAATGAATTTTTTACCATCAATTTCTGGTAAAACAACTATTCTCTCTAAGCTATCAGGTATTTCTATTAAAGCGAAATCTTCTTTCTTTTTATTTTTGATAGCTTGAGAAAAATATTGCATATGAATAGCTAAATATACAGAGCTATCTTTGAAAACACCATAAGTATTAAGAGAATGAATCATTATAGGATAAATATTAGGACGTAAGATTTCATTATAATATTTTATAATAAAATCTATATGTACCTGCTCAGTCAGATCTGTTTCTTTTAATAAATAAATATTATGATTGCTGAGCTCACGAATGATATTTTTAAAAATACTATCTTGCTTTTCTTGTAACCCTTTGACACGAAAATTTATTTTTTCTACTATCTCTTGCGGTTCGAAATATTTAGAGTATTCCTTTTTTTTACCTTTCACCTTTAAAAGTCTAGCCAGAGTAGCATATCTGACACGATAAAATTCATCTAAATTATTAGAATAAATTCCTAAAAAACGAATACGCTCGATTAATGGATTGTCTGGGCTCTCAGCTTCTTGTAAAACCCTTTCATTAAAGTCTAGCCAGCTCAGCTCTCTATTGATAAAATTGTTTTTATTATACATTATTTTTAAAAAAAATCCTTTAATTTCAAAATTAATGTTTTTTTATTATTTCAAAAGTAAAATTTTCATGACTTATTGAATCTGCCAAAAAATTATCTAATTTTTAATAATTATTGACTCTTCAGTGAAATATTTTTATAAAATACAAATTCATTTTATTTTTTAATTGAATTAGGAGTTTAATTAATAATAAATTATTTCAAAAAGATAACAATATTTTTGTTGTAAAAAAATTAAAATAAATCAAAAACCATCAAAGTGGATAATCTTATTTAAAGGTCTTTTAGGGACATGCATATTCCCATTTTCATCAAGATAATACATTACTGTTTCATCATTATCTTCAGCTATAGATTGCTGAGCTGGATATCCTAGAGCAACAATAGTTTCTAGTTCATATTCATCTGGAATATTTAAAATAATTTTAACCTTTTCTTTATTTATAGAGCCCAAAATACAACTTCCAATATTATATGCCCAAGCAGCTAAAATTAAATTTTCTACTGCTAGACCCACGTCAATTCCTGTCCATTTTGTTAATCTGTTTTTGTTAATAATTACTGCGATATAGCATACAGGTTTTTCATCATCGTTTGGAGTACCATTAGGATGTATATATGCTGCCCATCTGAGATTTTGAAATATGTTTTCACAAAGGGTTTTATCAGTTATTACAATATACTCTAATGGTTGTTTATTACTAGCACATGGTGCTAATCTGGCACAATCTATGATATCCATTAAAATATCATTACTAATTGGGTCCTGTTTAAATTTTCGTATAGTCCTTCTTGTTTTAATTAGTTCAAGTAAATTCATTTTTTTCACAAAATAAAATAAAAATTATTTATTTATAAAAGTAAATTTAGAGCTAAAAATTCTAATTATATCTAAATTATTTAGAATTTAAAAATAGAATTTTTTTAATAATATTAAAAAAAAAAGTACTATATTTAAAAAAAATTATTTAATTTTGCATTGTCAAACTTTTAAAAATTAAAAGATATGAAAAAAATGAGAAATTTATTAGCTTTAGCTATAATTGGAAGCGTAATATTCGTTTCCTGCAATGGTGATGATACCACAAAGCCAGTAGTTACATTAAAAGGTGCTTCTGACACAACAATCGTATTAAATAGTACATGGACTGATCCAGGTGCTACTGCAGAAGATGATGAAGATGGTGTAATAACAGACATTCAAGTAACAGGAACTGTAAATGTAAATTTAACTGGTACTTATGTTATTACTTATTCTGCTACTGATGCAGCAGGTAATACAGGTACAAAATCTCGTACTGTTAGAGTAAGAAATACTGCTGATGGTTGGGCAGGTAACTATAGTGTTATTGATAAAGTAGGTGGTAGCCAATATACTTATTCAGATATTATTACTTTTTCCCAAACAGAAAATAGAATGGTATGGGTAACTAAATTTGCTTATTACACAAATGGTGCAGTAAAATTCAAATTTGAAAATCCTGAAAGTGTACCAACTGATGTAACAATACCACAACAAACTGTACATTGTGGAAATCCAGCTGCTGATCGTACTTTCTCTGGCTCTGGTGAAGCTAGCACAAATGAATCTTTCTATGTAAATTATACTGAAAGCACTGGTGGTACTAGTGTAACTGGCGTAGAAACATATACAAAACAATAATTCTTTTGTAAAAAGATTTTTTTTAAAAAGGAGGTAAAATTATTTACCTCCTTTTTTATTTTATTAAAATTACTAATTTTACTAAAAATAATTTGATGATTAATAACGATTACAATGACAAATTTAAACTATTAGCTGTATTTTCATACCCACATGAATATTTTGTTTTGAAATCATTGCTAGAAGCAGAAGATATAAAGGTAATACTCAAAGATGACTTAACAATTTATGTGAATCCATTACTATCACAAGCAATAGGAGGTATCAAAATGTACGTACCTATAGATAAATACCAAAGAGCAAAAGAGATTTATGATAATTATTCAAATGAAACATTAGAAGATGAAAATGATGAATAACTAAATTTTTAAAATTAATGACAGATAAATTAGAATTTCATTATAAAAAATCTTTTGGACAGCATTTCCTAAAAAATCCAGAAATTGCTAAACATATTGTCGATTCTCTAAAATTGACTACTTCTGATGATTTTATTTTTGAAGTAGGTCCAGGAAGCGGAATACTGACACAATTTTTATTAGAAAAATACCCATTATTAAAAATAATAGAACTAGATAAAGAAGCTATAGAATTACTCAAGGACAAATTTACAAACATTGAAACTAAAATTATACAAGGAGATATTTTAAAAATAAATTTATTAGATTATGCAAATAAATTTACTATAATTGGCAATATGCCATACAATATTTCTGGTCCATTATTGTTTAATGCTTTAGATTATAGAAATAACCTTATAGAATGGGTAGGTATGTTGCAATTAGAAGTAGTACAAAGGATATTATCTAATCCTAAAAATAAAACATATGGCAAATTGAGTGTACTTCTGCAAGCATATTTTGATATAGAACAAATTATGCGATTATCACCAGCATCATTCTATCCACCACCTAAAGTATCATCAGCTGTAATAAGGATGACACCTAAAAAAGATAAACTTCCAAAAACAAATTTTGAAAAATTTGTAAAAATTGTAAAATTATCATTCACGCATCGAAGAAAAACGTTGAGAAATAATTTGAAAGAATTATTGGATTATGATATACTAATGGATGGATTTTTTAATAAAAGGCCTGAGGAATTGAGTTGGGGGGATTTTGATGAGATGATAAGAAAATATTTTAAATAAGAGGTTGAATTGGGAGAAAGAGGGGTGGGAGAGAATATCAAACATTTATGTTAGCTTTTCCCTATGCTTTAATCTCAACCTCATATATACATACCAAGCCTCCCAGTCTGACGCTGCTAAATTCAGCATTCTACCTATATCATCCACCACTCTGTTCAATAAATATTTATGCTTCACCACGTACCACATTATATAACTCTGTAAATATTTCGTAGCCACTCCTCTAAATTTATAATTTATCCATCCCGCAAAATCATTTTCCTTGTCTTTAACTATTGCTAATCCATGCTGTCCATACTTCTTTGTCCTTCTAGTTATTATAGTTTTATCTTTTATGCTTTGTGTCTTCAGATTTTTGAATTCTTCATTATCTGGTGAGCAAATCACAGCATTCTTAGATATCTTGGTTAATAATATCTTATCTATTTGATCTCGTTTCACATTATCTAAACCTGTTAATTTACAAAGCATATTACCACTTCTGTCTATCATAGATAGTACAGCTACATTGTGAGTTTTTAGCTCTTTAGCCAATAGATATTCTTCTAACGTTTTATATCTGCGCCCTTTCTCAGAATATTTCAACTGCAATTCGTCTATTTCCATAATTCCAAAGAAGTTTACATTATTTTCGAAACTTCTTAGAGCAGAGATAATGCGATGTCGCCATTCGAAACTAGTAGGTAGAGAGATACGAAGTTCTTTAGAGCATTGACGTAAAGTTTTCCCTTCAAGCATCAGGCGAATGTAGTCGAGCATTAATTCTTTTTTATGCAGGTAGTAGACAAAAGTGCCAGTAGTCTCACGAAAGTTTTTACCACAATTTTTACATTTATACACTTGTTGACCTTGCTGATGGCCATTTTTCTTTATATGAATGCTTTTGCAATTAGGACATTGTGGAGAGACGCTTTGAGCTTTTAGATGTTGATAATCCACTACGTCGTTGCCTTGGAGTTTCATCTTATTGTAGAGATTATTAAGAAATTCTAAGTTAAGTTGTTTACCTTGCGATAGGTGTTCTTGGAGATTTGAGACGATATTTTTCATATTAAATAGAATTTGTTGCAAAGATAATGAATATTTTAAATAATAGCATATAAAAATTTATACATAAATGATATTTCATATCTTTTCCCCTCCCCTCTCATGCTTTTTACCATAATTTTTTTATCTTTGTTAAAAAAATGAATAACATCGATAACATTTCTAAATATGGTGTATTTGGTTTATCGTTCGAAGAATCTGAAAGTAGTTTGATTTTATTATCTATACCTTTTGAGCTCACTACAACATTTAGAGAAGGAACTTTATATGCTCCCCTTAAAATCAAAGATGTTTCATCTCAAATAGATTTAATGAATAATTTATACTCTTACGCTTGGCAAAAAGGTATTTATTGGGATAATAGCAATGATAATTTTTTTCTAAACCATAGCAAATCTCATCGTCCTAGTGCTAAAAAAATAATTGATTTTTTAGAGAATAATAATCAATTGCTTAATGATGCGTTAAAAAATGAACTAAATATTATTAATAATGTTTGTGAAAAAGCAGCACATGAAATATCTAAACAGGTATTTCAAATTTTAAAAAATGGTAAAATACCTGGAGTGATAGGCGGTGAGCACAGTATAACTTATGGTGTGATAGATGCTATTCAAAATTTTTATGATGATTTTTGTATTTTGCAGATAGATGCTCATCATGACCTCAGAAATGCTTATTTGGGATTTACATATTCTCATGCTTCAGTAATGTATAATATTTTAGATAAATACAATAATGTAAATAAAATAGTTCAGATTGGCGTAAGAGACTATTGTGAAGCTGAAAAAAATTTAGTTGTTGAAAATGATAAAATATTTTGTTTTTATGACTTTGATATTAATGTACAATTGTTTAATGGCAAATCTTTTAATGATATTGCAAATCAAATAGTTGATCTATTAACAGACAATGTATACATTAGTTTTGATATAGATGGGTTAAAGCCTTATTTTTGTCCTGAGACGGGCACTCCTGTACCTGGTGGCTTAAGTTATGAACAAATAGAATATTTATTTTATCTGATTAGCAAAACTAATAAAAAAGTAATTGGTTTTGATCTCTGTGAGGTTAGTGGTTTATCAGAATGGGACGCAATAGTAGGCAGTAGAATAATGTATTTATTGAGCATTTTAGCATTGCATAATATGTAAAAAATTATAATTTTGTTAATAAATCTATGTTTATGAATTTACCTGATAATATAAATTATAAAGAACTATTTAATTTTATAAAGCAATTTTTAACAGATGAAAGATTAGATAGATTTTATGAGGTTATTAATGATAGAATTACTAATGTGCAATTAATATTAGAGGATGTTTATCAGAGTCATAATGCTAGTGCTATAATTCGTACCTGTGATGCTATGGGCATCCAATATGTTAATGTTATTGAAAAGAGAAATAAATTTAATCCTAACAAAGATATTTGTTTAGGAAGTGATAAATGGGTTGATATATCGTTATATAATGAAGAAAATGGTTTAATAGATTGTGTTAATTTACTTAAACAACATAATTTTAATATTGTAGCTACCTCATCACATTTATCTGATGCTTATACACCAGAAACTCTACCGATAGATAAACCATTAGCTCTAATGTTTGGTGTAGAAAGAGAAGGATTATCAAATGAGGCTATTTCGTTAGCAGATAACTATTTGTATATACCAATGTATGGCTTTGCTGAAAGCTTAAATGTGTCGGTAGCAGTAGGTATTTCGCTATTTACCATTACACAGCGAATGAGAAAAGCAAATAAATTACTTAGGCTTTCTGATGAGGAATATTACAAAATTTTATGTGAATGGACATTAACTTCATTATCAAATTCAGAAATTTATATTAAAACTTTTTTAAATAATAAATATGAAAATGACAGATAAAAAATTAAAAAAACAAGCTTTTACCTTTTTGTTATTGATGGGTATTGTGAGTCTATTAGCAGATATGACTTACGAAAGTGCACGTAGTTTAATTGGTCCTTATTTATTATTTTTAGGTGCTAGTGCCTCTGCTGTTGGCTTCGTTTCTGGATTGGGAGAATTTATAGGCTATGCTGTCAGGCTAGTATTTGGTTTTGTAGTGGATAAAACTAAAAAATATTGGCTTTTTACCATTCTAGGTTATTCTATTAATTTAATTGCTATACCTCTGTTAGCTGTGGTGCCACCAAATGGATGGATATGGGCTGCTATTTTAATAGTTTGTGAAAGGTTAGGCAAAGCAGTTAGAGCACCTGCTAAAACTACTTTGGTATCTTTTGCTGCTAAACGTGTAGGTACAGGAAAAGGTTTTGGTTTTGTAGAAGTTTTAGATCAGATAGGAGCTATGCTAGGACCATTGCTTTTATTTTTCATTATGCAATGGAAAGAATCTGCTGGTACATATGCTCAATATCAATGGGCATTTGCTAGTTTGGCTATTCCAGCTTTGCTCACCCTAATAGTTTTAGCTATCTCTAAAGCTATTTTTCCTAAAGCAGAAGAATTTGAATTGACAGATTCAGATGTTGATACTTCTAAACAAAAATTAGAATTTAAAAAAATAAAACCTATCTTATTATATATTATTGCAATAGGATTATTAGCTGTAGGAATGGCTGATTTCCCTCTAATGGCTTTTCATATTGAAACCAATAAAGTGATAGACATCAAATATATTACTTTGTTATATATGATGGTGATGGGAGTAGATGGACTGGCAGCATTCATCTTTGGTAACTTGTACGATAAAAAAGGCGCCATGACGCTGTGGATAGCAGCTATTATTGGTTTATCTTTTGCTCCATTGGTTTTTTTGACTACTAATATAACAAGTATAGTAATTGGTTTAATATTGTGGGGCATACTTTTAGGTGCTATGGAGAGTATAGCTTTAGCATATATAGCTGATAATGTAGAGGTAAATTATAGAGGCAGAATATTAGGTATTTATTATACTTTTTACGGTATTACGTGGTTTATTGGTAGCTGGGTGATGGGAATTTTGTATAACATAAATCCTAAATATGTAGCTATTTTTTCAGTAATAATTTTATTATCTGCTATAATAGTGCTGTGGCGTCAAATTAAAATAAGAAAAAATAATGAAAATATATTGTGATCTTGATGGAGTGCTAACGGATTTTGACGGCAGATTTATAGAATTATTTGGTAAACATCCTAAAGAATTTATTAATGCTTATGGTCATTCTTCTTTTTGGGCTTCTATCACTAGTCGTGCAAAAGAATTTTGGTGTGGTATCCAATGGAAAAATGATGGAAAGGAATTGTGGCAGTATATTACTCCATATAACCCAATTATACTTTCATCTGTGCCTACATCTATGGCAAAAATAGCTACTGAATGCAAAGAACAATGGATTAAAAAAGAACTAGGACTAAATGTAGAATATTATTTAACTACTAGAAAAGAAAAACAAAATTTCAGTGCCCATGATCATATCCTTATTGATGATATGAAAAAAAACATTGAAGAATGGACTCAACGTGGTGGCATAGGTATATTACACACTTCTACTAAACAAACAATTAATGAATTACAAAAGTTTATTCAATAATTTTTTTTGTAATTGAACATTTTTGCAAATATCTTACATAGTAAGACAATGATTTTATCTCAGAAAAAATTCTTTTTAGTTTAATACATTTATATTTATCAGCTTTTTAAGATGGTAAATCTTTATTCATTAATTTTGCAAAATATTTAAAATTTGTAAATGACTTTAAATGATTTAGATATTGGACAGAGTGGATATATAGTAAAGATTAGGGGCAATGAGACTTTTCGTCATAGATTAATGGAGATGGGGTTTAAAACTAATGAAAAAGTTACTCTATTACACAAAGCACCATTAAATGACCCATTGTTGTTTCAAGTGATGGGATCTAAAGTATCTCTTAGAAGAAGTGAAGCAATTAATATCGAAATCACTACTGAAGAAGAGTTGCAAGAGTTAGAAAATGTGGATACTTTATCGACAAATATTAATCATCTCATCACAAAGAGAAGTAAAAATATTGAAGTAGCTCTAATAGGTAATCCCAATTCTGGGAAAACCACTATTTTTAATTATGCTAGTCGTGCCCATGAGCACGTAGGGAATTATGCTGGTGTAACTGTAGATGCCAAAACTGGCATTATAGAATATAGAGATTACAAAATCACATTAGTAGATTTGCCTGGCACATATTCACTACAAGTTTTTTCACCTGAGGAGGCTTATGTGCGTCATTATTTACTTCAAAAAATGCCCGATGTTATTATTAATGTTATAGATGCTAGCAATTTAGAACGTAATATGCTACTAACTACTCAACTAATGGAACTGGATTATCCTATGGTTATAGCGCTCAATATGTTTGATGAATTATCTAAAAAATCTGCCAAATTAAACGTAAATAAACTTAGTGAGATGCTCAAAATACCTATTATTCCTACAATAGGTAATAAAAATAAAGGCATTGATGTACTATTGGATGCTGTGATCGATAGATATGAATCTAAATTAACTGTTAAAAGTGTCGTTCATTTCCCACTACCTATAGAAAATTGTATAGATAAAATTGAAAATGAAATTGCTAAAACAAATTTCACTAAATCTGCTATATCTACACGCTTTGTAGCTATTAAATTATTAGAAAAGGATCCAGAATTTCTGCGTCTAATAAAGCGAAATGAGTATGCCTCTCTGAAACATATAGTAGATAAATGTATAGAAAGTATAGAAAAACAATATAATCAACCATCTGAATTTCTATTTACTGATATTAGATATGGTTTCATAAAAGGAGCATTGAAAGAGACATTAGCATATTCACAAGATGATTCTGATAAAGGTATTGATAAACTAGATAGAATATTAACACACAAAATTTGGGGAATACCTATATTCCTTGCTTTTTTGTATATTATGTTTTTTTCTACATTTTATTTAGGTAGTTTTTTGCAAAATTGGATGAATTTAGGAATAGATTGGATTAAAGTATTACTATCTGGACTTTTGCCCACATCAATTTTTAAAGATTTATTAATAGATGGTATCATAACAGGTGTAGGTAGTGTATTAGTATTTTTACCAAATATTGTTATTCTATTTTTATTTATTGCTTTTATGGAGGATACAGGATATCTGAGCAGAGTGGCTTTTCTAATGGATAAATTGATGCATCGCATAGGACTTCATGGCAAATCATTTATTCCTATGATAATGGGATTTGGATGTAATGTACCTGCGATAATGTCTTCTAGAATTCTAGAAAATCCATCAGATAGGAAAATAACCATATTGATAAATCCATTTTTCTCTTGTAATGCGAGATTAGCAATTTATGTTTTAATTATTAATATATTTTTCCCAAATTCACTGGCATATATGCCATTTATACTTTATTTAACAGGAGTTATGATAGCAGCTATTGTAGCTATATTGTTTCGAAAATTTTTATTTGCTAAAGAGGCTTCTCCATTTGTAATGGAACTGCCACCTTATAGAATGCCCACATTTAATGCTACAGTCAAACATATGTGGTTTAGAGCATCTATGTATTTGAAAAAAATCGGTACAACTATTTTTATAGCATCTATAGCAATTTGGTTTTTATCTCACTTCCCTATGAAAAATGAAAATACTAAAGAAATAGAAAATCAGATAGCTAATATTACTGATACTCAAGCTAATGCTATTTTATTAGATTCTTTACAAAATCAATTAAATCATGAAAGGATTTCTAATTCATATTTAGCTAAAATAAGCACAGTATTAGAGCCTATATTTAAACCATTAGGTTACGATTGGCATATAATATCTGCACTTATTACTGGCACAGTAGCTAAAGAGCTTATAGTATCAACATTATCTATAGTCATGCCAACAAGAGGGTCCATCGCTCAGATACTATCGCCTCCAGCAGCGGCAGGTTTATTGTTTTTTGCATTACTTTATTGTCCATGTATAGCTACTTTATCATCTATCAAAAAAGAAACTGGATCTTGGTGGTGGTCTGTATTTGCGGCTATTTATACTACACTTATAGCTTATGGTGTAGCTTTACTAGTTAAAAGTATATTTACATTATTTTATTAAAATTATATTTCAGCTAAAAAATCATTTAATCTCATTTTAAAAAATAAATTTATATTTGCAGTTCAATTAAAACAAAAAAATTAGAATTATGTCATTAAGGCAAAAGACACGAGAATTAAAAAAACGAATGCAAAATGCTCAACAAGGAGGCGGTATGAGTGCTATAGAGAAGCAAGTATCTATGGGTAAACTCACTGCACGCGAGCGAATTTTAGCTATTCTTGATCAAGATTCTTTTCATGAATATGATTTATTTGTAGAACATGCAGGTAAAGATTTTGATATGGACAAAAAATATTTACCTGGAGATGGAGTAGTTACAGGCACGGGAACTGTAGATGGTCATCCAGTATGTATCTATGCTCAAGATTTCACTGTAGCTGGAGGCTCTCTTGGATATATGCATGCTAAAAAAATTACCAAAATCATGGATCATGCCCTGAAGATGAAAGTTCCATTGATAGGTATTAATGATTCTGGTGGAGCTCGTATACAAGAGGGTGTCAATAGTTTAGCTGGTTATGGAGAAATTTTTTATAGAAATACTATCTCTTCAGGAGTAATACCACAAATTAGTGTTATTTTAGGCCCTTGTGCTGGTGGTGCTGTATACTCTCCTGCTCTTACAGATTTTGTTTTTGTAGTTGATGGCATTTCTAAAATGTTTATCACTGGGCCAGAGGTTATTAAAACTGTATTAGGAGAAGAAATATCTATGGAAGAGCTTGGTGGTGCACGTACTCACGCTTCTATAAGTGGTAATGCTCATTTTTTTGCTTATAATGAATTTGAATGTTTTACACAAATTAAAACTTTATTAAGTTTTATTCCTTGGAATAATTCACATAAACCAGAGATATTCGAAGCTGAAGAGCCAGACACGAAGGAATATAAAATTGCTAAAATATTCCCTAATGATGAAAAAGAACCATATGATGTAAGAGATATTATCAGAGCAATAGCTGATGCAAGCTTTTTCTTTGAAGTACAGGAATTATTTGCACCAAATGTAGTTATAGGATTTGCAAGAATAGAAGGAATGACTGTGGGAATAGTTGCTAATCAACCTTTATATTTAGCAGGTGTATTAGATGTAGATAGCAGCGATAAAGCAGCACGTTTTATACGTTTTTGTGATGCTTTTAATATTCCTATTATTACTTTAGTAGATTTACCTGGATATTTACCTGGTGTAGATCAAGAGCATAGCGGTGTAATTAGACATGGCGCCAAAATATTATATGCTTATAGCGAAGCTACTGTTCCTAAAATCACAATAATTCTACGTAAGGCTTATGGTGGTGGGTATATAGCTATGGGATCTCGTCATTTACAAGCAGATTTTGTCTTTGCTTGGCCTACTGCTGAAATTGCTGTTATGGGACCAGAAGGTGCTGCAAATATTATTTTTAAAAAAGAAATTCAAGAAGCTGAAAATCCAGAAGAGATGAGAAAAAAGAAAGTAGATGAATATAGAGTCAAATTCGCTAATCCTTATGTAGCTGCCGCCTATGGCCATATAGATGCTGTTATAGATCCTAAAGATACTCGTATGTATATAGCTCACTCTTTACAAATTTCTACTAATAAAACAGTTATCATGCCTGAAAAAAAACATGGCATTCCTCCATTCTAAAATATTATATTATGGCAAATAAAGAAAATCATATCAATCAAGATATAAAAGAAAATTCTCAGCAATTAGAAGAATTTATGATTAATGATGTTACGTATCTTACTATTATACCTCCTAAATATAAAAAGCGTAAAACTTATTCTAAAAAAGATTTGCATTTAGTATATTCTTTAATCCCTGGTATTATCAAAGGTATTCGTGTAAAAGAAAAAGAAGAAGTACATAAAGGTGATATACTATGCGACTTAGAAGCTATGAAAATGAATAATAAGGTATTAGCTCCTATTGATGGTAAGATAAAAAAAATAAATATCAAGGAAGGTGACAAAGTTGCTAAAGACCAAGTTTTATTTGAAATAAGTACCATAAAAAAATCTAGAATAAAATTATAATTTAATAATTTTTATAACAATATTTGCTTTGTAACCGTGCTAGGATAGAGTGTTTTAATTATGTGTAATGTACATCCCAAATGTAAGGCATGCTCATTTTCTAATGGTTCTTATCAAGAAATTTGGTCAAAAAAGTTAGATAAAGCTATTAATACATTATCAATTGGTAAAAATGAAGCTATTTACATACATTCAAATAATCAATTGCACTATCGTAAAAAAGCCCTTCTTCATGTGGATGCATCCATAATTCCTCCTAAAATTGGATTAATTCAAAATAATGATATAGTTAATATCAATAATTGCCCTTTGCATCTAAAATCAATTAATAAGTTAATTGAGATCATTAAATATTCTCTACCTCATTTTGATAAATTTCCTCTAAAATATATTTTATTTAATGAGAATGCTATAGTGCTTGTAATAAAAGATCATTATAATAAACTACCTAAATATATTGAATTGACTAAAGGAATATTTGCTGAAAGTGATTTTCCTAACTTATATTTACATTTAAATCCAGCTACTGGAAATAAAGTTTTTTTAAAAAGTTATCTTTACCCTATCTATGGAGCCACATTTATAAGAAATAAATTAGGCTATTGGTATCATCCATTGGTTTTTCAGCAGCAAATCAGCTCGATACATATTGAAAGTATAAAAATTGCAATAGATTATTTAAAAAATAATAAAAATTTGTTAGATTTATATTGTGGCATTGGTATAATGTCTGCTAACGCAGAACAATATTTCGATAAAATAATTGCTGTCGAACAATCTCCAATTTCAATTGAATGTGCTAAAAAAAATTCACTTAAAACTAATTTTTATATAGGAAATGTAGAAAAAATAATTAATCATATTATTTTAGGAAATTCAACTTTTTTTAATAATTACTCTTTATATGTAAATCCTCCAAGATCTGGTATGGGCGATCAAGTTATAGAAAAAATACTAAAAAATTCTCCAAAACAAATAGCTTACTTATCTTGTAATCCCAAATCTTTAAATAAAGATTTGATATGTTTAAAAAATCATTATACTATTAATTCTATACATTTTTTTGATTTTTTGCCATATACTAATAATATTGAAATACTGACGCTAATGGAATTAAAATAATGAAAAGGAGTTAAAATTAAATGATTTTAGTAAGCCTTGATATGGCAATTAGCTTGAACATGTTTTTATCATGTTCAAGCTAATTACAATATATAATATTGTTTTATAATATAAAGTTTAATAAATAAAAATAATTATTATTTTTGCAAAAAATAATAATTATGTCTAAATTATTCGAAAATCCCTCTGAAAACTTTGCCCTTAGCAAAGAAGGTACTCGCAAATTATACGACAATCTATATGATGAAATGATTAATGAAGGCAAAAATGTAGTCGATTACCAAGAAATCAAAGCTATGTCTACTGGTGTACTATGTCCAGATTGTAATAGCAGCCATGTAATTAAAAATGGCTTGTAAAGTGGAGTACAAAACTATCGCTGCAAAACCTGTGGAAGACAGTTCAGAGTAACCACTGGCACTTTTATGTATGGTGTTCATGAAAAGGGTAAAATGCTAGAGTACATAAAATGTATGAGTGCTGGAATGAGCTTGCGAGAGTGTGCTAGAATCGTACATATTAGTCTCACAACAAGTTTCTTTTGGCGGCATAGAATATTGTGTGCAATGCAATCTTTTGAAGATAATGTAAATTTCTTTGGAGTAGTAGAATTAGAAGAACTTTTAATGAATTACTCCGAGAAAGGTAAAAAGAAACGAGACAAAAAAGAGATAAAAAAATTAAAGAAAAAGAAGCCAACAAAAGTGGCAGTATTAGCTGCTACAGATAGGAGTGGGAATATACTTTTTAAAAAATTAGATGATAATCGAGTGCAAGCTGACCATATATCTGATTTTCTGAAATCAAGAATATCAAATAATTCAGTAATATGCGGCAGTAATAAAAAAGCTTTCAAGACAGTAAATGCAGAGCACATCAAACACAAAGAAATTACTAACAAAAACAAGATGAAGCAAGGTATATATAGCGTATCAACAGTTCATAAGAAGATAACAGATTTTGTAGGGTGGATATATTATAAGTTTCGTGGAGTGGCGACGAAGTATTTGACAAACTATATAATGTGGTTTGTAGTGAAGGGGAAGTATTTGGCAGAGATGGTTATAGAAGATACAGGGAGGATATTGAACTTGGCGGCGTCGGACAGACGGGCGTGGGAGCGTTACAGTGATTTGATGTCATTAACATATTTAATATAAAACATTTAATTTTTTTAAAATCCTTATTTTCAATTTTTCAATACTTTTTAACTTTTTAATAAAATAGTATAAAAATTATTGTACTATTTTTATTTCATTCAATATTCTCTGTGCATTAGCATATTTATCAATAATAAACAACATATATCTAATATCGAGTACAATGTTTCGGCATCTGCTGTCATCAAAATTAAAATCGCTCATCGTACCTTCCCACACTCTATCGAAATTTAGCCCTATTAGTTCTCCTTTTCCGTTAAATACAGGGCTCCCACTATTGCCACCAGTTGTATGTGCTGTACTTATGAAGGCTATTGGGAGCTCACCTTTATCATTGGTATATGAACCGAAATTTCTTGTTTTATATAATTTGAGTAACGTGCTATCTATTTTGTAATCTTCTGCTTCTCCCCATAATGCCTTATCTACCATGCCATTGATTGTTGTATAATAAAGATAAGTAATTGCATCTGCAGGATTATATGGTTTTACATTGCCATATGCTATCCTCATAGTGCTATTGGCATCATAATAATATTTGTTTGGAGGCAAATAATAGCTCTGTAATCTGGTATATATTCGATATAGGCTGTCTAATTTATTATTATAATAGTCCTCCATTGGCCATATTTCTTTAGCATACCAGTTTAATAATTCACTTGTTAATAAATATAATGGATCTTTTTGGATTGTTTTAGAATTAATTTTATTTTTTTTACATAGTTCTGATATTTTATCTATATTGGTAAAAATAGATTTGTCTAAATATTTATTTGCATTAGCTTTAGTTTTTAAAATTTCATCAGGAAAATATTTTGATAAGCTATCTAAATATTTAAAAGTAGAATTGAATAAATTTTGTTCTAATTTCAAATTATTATTTTTCAAAAAATTATTTATTTGATAGCACCATTTATTTTGCCAAGTATCTATTTCGTTTTTTGGTAAATCTTTAATATCAGATATTGTACGTTGAATTAATTTAGTAATTTCATTAGAAAAATAAGCCTCATACAGCACTCTATCTACATATTCATAGTCATAAATTAGCTGATGATATTGATATATTGTATCTAATAAATTAGAATATTTTTTTAAAGAGTCGATATTTTTGAGCCAATTAATAAATTTTTGTTCTTCAGTATATCGTTTCTCTATAGCATTAGTAGCATTGATGCCTATTGTTTCACCTTGCATTTTTTTCCAGTAATTAGCTATACCAGCTCTCTTATTAGCATACATCAATCTTATAGTATCATTATGTTGAGATGCATTTTCTATAATATTCAATTTTGTCGTTCTAATGTCTATAGCTATAGGATTTATGTGATTTACATTCATATCTATACCTTTAGAAGTCATAAAATGAGTAGTCGATCCAGGGAATCCATATACGAATATAAAATCATCTTTGTTTACGCCTTTTTTAGATACTGGCGCTACATACTTTGGTTTATATGGGACATTATTTTCTGAATAATTAGCTGGTTCATTATTGTGATCTACATAAATGCGGAAAATTGAGAAATCTCCCGTATGTCGTGGCCATACCCAATTATCCGTATCTCCTCCAAAATTACCAATAAATAAGGGAGGAGCTGCTACAAAACGTATGTCACTAAACACTTCATAGGTCATCAAATAATATGCATTGCCATAGTTAAATTCTCTAACTACTGCATTTATATAAGGTTTGGTTTTATTTTCAGCAGCAATATTTTTACTTATTTTGCTCACAATTTCTTTTCTTTGCTGTTCAGTAGCGTTCGATGGAATTTGAGACAGAATTTCATTAGTTACATCTCTCATGTTTATCAATCTAGATATGGTAAGTCCAGAAATGTATATTTCTTCCTTAAAGTCTTGAGACCAATATCCATTAGTCAGATAATCATTATCGACAGTGCTCACTTTGGCTATCGATCCGTATCCGCAATGATGATTAGTTATTACTAGGCCTTGTTCACTAACAATAGCACCTGTGCATCCACTACCAAACAGTACCACAGCGTCTTTTAGACTAGAATTGTTTATACTATATATTTCCTCTGGAGACAATTTTAATCCTCTAGTAACCATATCATCGTATTGAGCTTCTAGAAGGATTGGTAGCCACATTCCCTCATCTGCCAAAAGATTTTTACTTAATGATAAACTTAAAATCCCAATTATAATCATTAATCTTTTCATAATACAATTATTTTTTATTAATTTATAAGCAAAAATAATAAAAGATAATCACTAAAGAAAAATTTCTCAAATTATTTACTTTGAATGTGCAAAAAATTAAAATTACCTAAAAAGTTGATAAGTATAGAGAGATAAATGAGATATTAAAATATTATCCAAAAAATAAAGGGTTTATCTTTATTGATAAACCCTTTAAAATTATTTTAAAATAATTTTAGAAAATTATCTGTGATAATTTCACATATCTATCGTAGCGCCATTTTGCTACTTTTTCTGCTTCATCGAAAAGTTCTTTAGCAGTTTGTGGATTAGATCTCATCAGAGATGAGAATCTAACCTCAGAGAGCAGAAAATCTTGGAATAAGGAAAAGTCTGGTTCTTTGCTATCTAATTGGAAAGGTATTTTCCCTTCATCAGCTAAACGCGGGTCATAGCGATACAATGTCCAGTAGCCAGATTTGACGGCACGTTCTTCTTGATTTTGAGATTGTCCCATATCACCTTTGATGCCATGAGCTATACATGGAGCATAAGCTATTATAATAGATGGTCCAGGAAATTCCTCTGCTTCTCTTACTGCTTTTAAATATTGATTAATATTAGCTCCCATAGCTACTTGAGCTACATAGACATAACCATAAGAGATAGCCATTAATCCTAAATCTTTTTTTCTTATTTTTTTACCAGAAGCTGCAAATTTAGCAATAGCACCAATTGGAGTAGATTTAGATGATTGACCACCAGTATTTGAATATACTTCGGTATCTAAAACTAAAATATTAATATCTTCGCCAGATGCTATCACATGATCTAATCCACCATATCCTATATCATAAGCCCAGCCATCTCCACCTATACCCCAAACACTTACCTTGATGAGATAATATTGATATTTTTTGATGAAATCAGCTATATCTTGGGGAGCATTTGATAGCATTGATAAAAGTTTGTCAGTTGCTATTTCTGCATTTTGAGCATTATACATGCCATCTATCCATTCTTGCATAGCATTTTTTAGTTCACTGCTAGCATTACTATCAGATATAAATTTTACAAAATTCTCTTTAATATATTCTCTAATTTTGCGAATACCACTAGCTATACCAAATCCATACTCAGCATTATCTTCGAATAAGCTATTACCCCAAGCTATACCTCTACCATTGCGATTAGAAGTAGTATATGGCATAGATGGTGCACTACCACCATATATAGATGAGCAACCAGTAGCATTAGCTATTACCATACGTTCACCAAAAAGTTGAGTAATAAGTTTAATATAAGGAGTCTCGCCACATCCAGCACAAGCACCACTAAATTCAAATAATGGTTGAGCAAATTGACTACCTCTGACAGTTTTGTATTTATCTACTACAGTATCTTTATAGCCTACTTTTTGATCCATATATTTGAATCTCTCATTTTCATCTAGATGGTCTTGTAATGGTTCCATTACTAAAGCTTTTTCTTTAGCAGGGCAAACATTTACACACACTTCGCAACCGGTGCAGTCTAAAACACTTACTTGTAATGAATAATTGTATTCTTTAGTAGCACCACTACCTTTTATAGATTTAGTACCTGATGGTGCATTAGCTAATTCTTCATTTGTAAGTAAAAATGGACGAATTACAGCATGAGGGCAAGCATATGCACATTGATTACATTGTGTACAATTCTCTGGTATCCATACTGGTACAGTAACTGCAATACCACGTTTTTCGTATTTAGATGTTCCTGATGGGAAAGTACCATCTTCTCTTCCCTTGAAAGTAGATACTGGCAACTTGTCTCCTTCTTGAGCATTCATTACTCTGACTACTTGAGAAATAAATTCTGGAGCATCATCTTGTTCGTAATAAATCGGACTCTCATCAGGTAAGTCTTTCCATTCTTCTGGCACTTTCACTTCTATTACTTCTGAACCACGTTCTATAGCTTGATAGTTCATTTGAACTACTTTTTCACCTTTTCTACCAAAAGACTCTTCTACAGCTTTTTTCATTTCTTTGATAGCTAAATCATAAGGAATGATATTAGTAATTTTAAAGAAAGCAGATTGCATAATAGAATTTATTCTATTCCCTAAACCTATTTCTCTTGCTATTTTAGTAGCATCAATTACATAAAATTTTATTTTATTTACTGCTAAATATTTTTTAATAGAATTAGGTAGCTTTTCTTTAGTAGTTTCTACATCCCAAATAGTATTTAGTAGGAAAGTCCCACCATGTTTCAGCCCGCTAAGCATATCATATTTACCTAAATATGCTGGTACATGACAAGCAACGAAATCAGGTATAGTAACTAAATAAGGACTACGTATAGGAATATCACCGAAACGTAAATGTGATACAGTGAATCCACCTGATTTCTTAGAGTCATAAGCGAAATATGCTTGGCAATATTTATCTGTTGTTTCACCAATTATTTTTATTGAATTCTTATTAGCACCTACAGTACCATCAGAGCCTATACCATAAAATCTAGCAGAATAGATACATTGATGTGAAATATTTATTTCTTTTTCTTGTGGTAGAGATGTGAAATTGATATCATCTATAATGCCAATAGTGAAGTGATCTTTAGGTTCCTTTTGCTTTAAATTATTATAAATTGCTAATATCTGTGAAGGTGTAGTATCTTTTGAGCTAAGGCCATAACGTCCACTATAGATTTCTGGAGCATTTGGTTTGCCATAAAAGATATTTTTTATATCTAAATAGAGAGGTTCTCCCATAGCACCAGGTTCTTTTGTCCTATCTATTACAGCTATACGTTTCACTGATTTTGGTAAAACATTTAATAAATATTTTTCGCTAAAAGGACGATATAAGTGTACATTTATGAGACCTACTTTCTCCCCCATATTCATTAAATAATCTACAGTATCTTTAATAGTATCAGCTATAGATCCCATAGATATGATAATATTCTCAGCCTCTGGGTGACCATAGTAATCGAATGGATGATATTCTCTACCAGTCAATTTAGTAATTTCTTGCATGTAATGTTCTACTAAATCTGGTATTTTATCATAAAATGGTTGTGCTGCTTCACGCGCCTGGAAGAATATATCGGGATTTTGTGCAGTACCACGAATAACTGGATGATTTGGATTAAGAGCTCTACTACGAAATTCTTCTATAGCTTTCCAATCTATAATGTTTATGAAATCTTCTGCATCTAATTCCTCAATTTTTTGTATTTCGTGAGATGTTCTAAATCCATCAAAAAAATGTAGGAAAGGAACTCTGCCTTTGATAGCAGCTAAATGTGCTACAGGAGCTAGGTCCATGATTTCTTGTACACTGCTTGTAGCTAGCATTGCAAAACCAGTCATTCTAGTAGACATCACATCAGAATGATCTCCGAATATAGATAATGCATGTGCAGCAACAGTACGAGCGGATACATGAAATACTCCTGGCAAAAGCTCACCAGCGATTTTGTACATATTAGGAATCATCAATAATAAGCCTTGGCTAGCAGTATATGTGGATGTTAGAGCACCACTTTGTAAACTTCCATGTACAGCTCCAGCAGCTCCAGCTTCACTTTGCATTTCTATTACTTTCACAGTAGAACCAAAAATATTTTTCCTGCCTTCAGCAGCCCATTCATCTACATACTCTGCCATCGGTGATGATGGAGTGATAGGATAGATAGCAGCTACCTCACTAAATATATAACTAACATGAGCCGCAGCATGGTTACCATCACAGGTAATAAATTTTTTATCTCTCTTCATTTTTTATATGTTTTTATTTTATTTGTTTGCGAAATTAATTATTATTGTTAATATTATCAAACTAAAGTTGCAAATATCATTTTTGTTAGCTTTTCTATGTTATTTTACTTTGTTATGATGAATTTTTATTTAAACTGAAATAATTATTGAAAAAAAATTTTTTTCATTTTAAAAAATATTTTTACCTTTGCAAAAATAAATAACGGCGTCGTAGCTCAGGTGGTAGAGCAGAGGACTGAAAATCCTTGTGTCGGTGGTTCAATTCCACCCGATGCCATTACTAGGGGCAATTAAAAAATTGCCCCTTTATATTTTATAAAAGTTTTTTGTTTTATTTGTAATTTTGTTATCCAATAAAAGGCCCCGTAGTTCAATGGATAGAACGGAAGTTTCCTAAACTTTAAATGCAGGTTCGATTCCTGCCGGGGTCATTTTATTTTTTGTAATTTTATAAAAAATTTTTTAACATAATTATATAATGAATAATCATATTTTATATATAGATTTTGGCAATACAAGTACTAAATTGCTTTTAGATAATAAAGATTTCTACTCTTTTCCTTCAGATAATTATTTATACGAAAATATTGTAGACATTATCAATAAATATAATGTTAATAAGGGGCTGTACGCATCTGTCATTTTCCTTACTACAGATTTAATATCTTTTTTGCAAGAGCATAATGTTTTTTCTCTAAAACAAGCTAATTTAGATTTACCATTTTCCATAGAATATGAAAGTATAGATACACTTGGCGAAGATAGAATAGCAGCGGCTGTAGGAGCATATAGTTTAAATAATGATGAAACATTTTTAACTATTCAAATAGGTACTGCTATTACTTATGATTACGTAATTAATAAAAAATATTTGGGTGGTGCTATCAGTCCTGGCTTTGCTATTAGATATTTATCTTTACATAATTTTACACAAAAATTACCGTTATTAAAAATAGAAGATGAAAATTTTAATATAGACATGATAGGTAAAAATACTAAAGAAAGCATACATTCTGGTGTATATTGGGGAGTATTATATGAGATACAAGCTCGTATAGATGATTTCATAAATAGATATCAATGCCCAGCATATATTAGTACATCTTTTAAAAAATATTTGGATAAGAAATTAAAAAATTGCAATTTTGCAAATCAAAATTTAGCTCTCTTAGGACTAAAATTTTTACTGAAATGAAGTTTCTTATTAAACACAGTTTATTTTTTATAATTTTTATTATCTGCATACCTTTTCTAGAAGGACAAAATAATTTTTATAACCCATACTCTAGATATGGAATTGGTGATGTGCAAGCTACTAATCATGCTATGCTTTATGCTATAGGTATAGATGGTGGTTCATTTTATGATAAAAGTATAATAAATTACCTAAATCCAGCTACTTATGCTCTTTTTGACTCTTCATCTATTATTTTAAATATTGGAGCTAATGCTAATGGTAATGTGGTTAGCAATGCTTTACAATCCTATTCTCAGTGGGGCGGTGGACTTTCTATGGTAAGTGGTGGCTTCAGAATTAATAAATTTCTCTCTGCAGCAATAGGTCTTGTACCTTTTTCTAATGTAGGTTATAAAATCATCGACTCGGTAGCTGAATTTCCTACTTCCTCCTATCAAAATGTATATTCTTCTAATGGTGGCATAAATCAAGCTTTTGCTGGCTTTGGGATTAATATTACTAAAAATTTCTCTTTAGGTTTGAATGTTAGCTATCTCTTTGGCACTATTTATCAAAATAATTATACAGATTTTGATAGTTCTTATTTTTTAGATAATAGATATACAAATGCGACGTTTGTAAATGATATTTATTTTAATGCAGGACTTAGGTTTTTGGTACCTATGGATAAATCTAATCTTTCTTTTGGTTTTTCATACTCACCACCTATGAATATTAATGCTAATAGAACCATTAGAGCTGAATTGATAACCTTTGGAGTTAATAACGATGCGAGTGTAGATACTATTAATGAGACTATTACTGATGGAGAATATTCATTCCCTTCTTTCTATAGTGCTAGCATCGGATGGGATAATAAGAAAAATATTAAAGTTTACTTAAATTCTTATTTTGCTAATTGGAAAAATTTTAAAAATTTTGGAGAAACAGATAGTTTACAAAATAGCTTTGCTATACAAACTGGTTTTTCTATTATTCCTAACCCTAATTCTTTCAAAAATATATTTGTTAGAAGCAATTATATCATTAGCTTAAAATACAATAAAACATATTTAAATCTCCGAAATACTTCTTTAGATGCATATACCATATCTACTAGCATGATTATTCCATTTAGACCAGTTTTTAAATCTATCTCATCTATTGGTATTAATTTTGCATATACTTTCCAAGGAACTAAAAAAAATAATTTATTAACTGTAAATAATTTTAATATTGGAATATCTTTACAGTTAAAAGAAGGATTTTATGAGAAGAAAAGATATGATTAAAAATTAAATTGAAATTTTAAAAAACAATAAAAATATGAAAAAGTTAGTTTTAATTTTAGTAATGTTAATGTGTATAGGTGGGATAAATGCCCAAGACACAAGCATTAGTTTTCCTAAACCATGCAGTATAAAAGGTCCTAAATGGGGCAAAGATAGTATAAAAGCTGTGCAGAGTTATTCTATTTTTAGAGAAAATATGAAACAATGGAATGCTAATAAGCAAAGAACCGAATTATTAGATTATTCTTTAGAAAGTTGGAGATTCTTATTCAATCATGCTCCTTTAGCTAGCCCTTATATCTATATTGATGGGCAAGATTTAATAGAGTATTTAATTAAGAAAAATGAAGCTAATACTGCATTAAAGCAAAAATATATCGATACTCTATTGATGATTTTCGATAAAAGAATAGAAGCCTTTGGTTGTGAATCTCACTCTTCAGAGGGATTTGTTTTAGGTAGAAAAGCACTTTCTTTATTAAAATACCGACCCGAAAATACTCAAGAAATATTAGCTACTTTTCGTAGAAGTATAGAACTAGGCAAGGAAAATACTGAACCAGCAATTGTGTTTAGCTATTATGATTTTATAGTAGATCAAGTAAATAAAGGTCAAATGGACACTTTAATTATCTTTGAAGAATATGATAGACTATCTGATTTGATGAATAAAAGATTAGTAAAATTGTATGATGAATACAAAGATAATCCTGCAGATAGTATTAAATATGAAAGATCTATCAAAAATGTTCAAGCTGCTATAATAAATATGGATAACTACATGGCTCCTTTTGCTAACTGCAACATAATAATTAATATTTATAATAAAAAATTTGAACAAAATAAATCTAATATAGAATTTTTGAGGAGATTGACAAATATAATGGAAAAGAAAGGTTGTGACGACAATCAATTATACTTCAAAGCTTCTGAACATTTATATGCCCTAGATCCATCACCAGCTTCAGCTTTATCATTAGCTAAGTCATTTATAAAAGCTAAAAGATACGATGATGCAGCCAAATATGCGAGCCAAGCAGCTGAGAGCTTCGATAATGCTGATGATAGATTCGATGCATATATGGTGCTGGCAGAGGCTTATAGGTTGAATGGACAATATTCTGCTGCTAAAAATGCTGCATTGAAAGCCTCTAACATAAAACCAAACAGTGGTAAACCATTTATCTTTATAGGTGATTTATATATGATAACTGCAAATAGTTGTGGCGACAATCCAGTAACTAAACGAGCTGGCTACTGGGCAGCTTATGATCAATATACAAGAGCAAAAAAAGACCCAGAATTTGCAAGTATAGCTTCTAAAAAAGCTTCTGAGGCATATTCATATTTCCCTAAAACTGAAGATTTATTTTTCTACGGATTTTATAAAGGTAATTCATACACAATTAATTGCTGGTATACTGAAACTACTACCATCAGAGCTATTGATTAGAATAAAGATATGAAACATGTGGGATATCTATGTTCATTTATTATATTATCTTTCACTTTTTGGGGATGTCAACCAAATACTATTGAAGAAATAAAAAAAATAAGTGAGCAAGATACCTTCCCCATAGCTGTCATTAGTAATGCAGAGGTTTACTATTCTGATAGTGGAGTGGTAACTATGCATATTTTAGCTCCTTCTATAAAAAATTATCTATATCCAACTAATATAACAATATTGGAAGGAGAATTAAAAGGTAATTTTTATGATTCTCTTGGTCAAGTACGATCAGTCATTCATTGTAATTTTGCAAAATTAGATGATAAAAATGGTATTGTAGAGCTGAGAAAAAATGTAAAAATTTTTAACATTTCGGATGAGACTGAGTTCTACTCTGAGGAATTATTATGGAACCGCAGAGAGCATGTCATAACTTCTACTAAATTTATCAGAATTGTAACTCCAGATAAGATTATTTGGGGAGATGGGTTGCAATCTGACGAAGAAATGAAAAATTATAAAATCCTTAAGCCTAAAGGCGAAATTAAAGTGAAAGAATTATAGCATTTGACTAGTCTGATTTTTTCAAGTTTAATTATTTGATTTTTAGACAATTTTCATTAATTTTAAATAGTTTTTATATTAATTTTTCAATGTATTTTTGCAATTGATTTTATTAATATATAATTATAAAAAGTAGATGCATAGGATAAATATCACAAAATACGTACAATTTTTTTTAATAATATTAATGATTTTAAATAATGTGCTATCAGCACAGAGTGAATCACAAAAGAAAAAATTAGAAGCACAAAAATCGGAATTAGAAAGACAAATTAAAAAAACAGAAAGTTTATTACAAACAACTCGTAAAAATCGTAAAAATTCCCTTGCAGAGCTAGATTTACTAAATGCCAAACTAAGAGATAATCAAAAAATGAAAAATATTATAGCTTCTGAATTAAACTATGCTGATGCTAAATTGAGTGAGATTTCTAAGCAAATACCCATTATACAACAAAATATTCAAGATTTATCTGTCGGTCTTGGCAAAATAATTACTTTAATGTATGTTTATCAAACACAACAAAATAGAATTTCTTATATTATAAGTGCGAGTTCTTTTAATAAAGCCTTTGAGCGTTATCAATATTTAAAAAGACTTGTTAATATTTATAATTTACAATTAAAAAATTATCAAAGTTCATTACAGCAATTAACAGCTTTGCAAAAAGAATATGAACAATTAAAAATAGAAAAACAAAAATTAATAGCACAGCAGGACTCTATATTATCTGTAATAGAAAAAGAAATTAATAATAAAAATGCTCTTGTTAATGAATTAAAGAAAAAAGAAACTAATCTAGAAAAACAAATAAAAGAACAAAAAAAGACTCAAGAAGAAATAAACAAACAAATACAATTAATTATTAAGGAATTAGAGAAAGCAAGAGCAGCAAAACTAAAAGCTGCTACTAAACCATCTACGACTGCACCATCTACAACTACTAAACCTATTGCTAGTGCATCTATCGCTAGTAATTATAGAGGTAAAATATCTAAACCAGTAGATAATGGAGTAATAGTAGGAAATTTCGGTACACAGAAGCATCCTGTATATCCTGGCATCACAATACAAAATAATGGTATAGACTATAATGTTAATACAGATGAAACTGTTAAATGTGTTTACGACGGCACTGTATCAGCAATTTTCTCACTTCCTAATCAACTAAAAGCTGTAATAGTGAAGCATGAAGATTTTTTATCAGTATATTCTAATCTATCTACTATATATGTGAAACAAAACCAAAAAATCAATAAAGGCACTCCTATTGGCAAAACTGGTTATCTAAATGACTATAAAGCAAATATTTTACATTTTGAGATATGGACAGATAGCAAAGAGCCAGAAAATCCATTATATTGGTTAAGTAATTAATATTTATAAAAATAATTTAAATATGAATCTATTCGATGGGATAACAGATTATTTACTAGTAATGAAAAAGACATTTACTAGGCCTGTAAAATTTAAAACTATGGTACAGCAAGTATTACATGAGATGTATTACCTAGGTGTAGAGTCTCTGCCTATAGTTTGTTTCCTTAGTCTTTTTATAGGAATTGTAGTGATGATACAGATAGCATTTCAGATGGAGAGCCCATTAATTCCTAAATATACTGCTGGCTTTATAACAAGAGTAGTGATTATTTATGAATTTTCTCCTACTATAATGAGTATGCTTCTATCTGGTAGAGTAGGATCTAGAATAGCTGCAGAGATAGGAACTATGAAGGTTACAGAACAAATAGATGCTTTAGAAGTTATGGGTATAAATTCAGCATCTTATCTTATTTTACCTAAGATAATTGCTTTTGTTCTTATAATGCCAGTGATAATAACTTTTAGCATCTTCTGTGGTTTATTCGGTGGTTACTTAATCACAATGGGTACTGGTGAGATACCTACGAGTGAATATTTTTATGGACTTAGAGCTTTTTTTACTTCTTTTGAAGTTACTTATGCCTTGATAAAAAGTTTATTCTTTGGTTTTATCATCACATCTATAAGCGGGTACTATGGATATATCGTAGAAGGTGGTGCACTAGAAGTAGGTAAAAATAGTACTAAAGCCATGGTGCAATCTAGCATTTTCATTATTATTTTTGACGTTATTTTGACACAAATCTTTTTAGGCTAATAATTATGATTAAAGTAAAAAATTTAGTAAAAAAATTTGATGATAAAGTAGTACTTGATAGCATTAATACTACATTTGAACCAGGTAAGGTGAATTTGGTAATCGGCAGGAGTGGTTCAGGAAAAACTGTTTTTATGAAATGCTTATTAGGATTATTAATCCCAGAAGAAGGTGAGCTATTTTATAGCAACAAAAACTTTTATTCTTTAACTGAAAAAGAACAAAAAAATATTAGAAAAGAAATGGGAGTAGTCTTCCAGAGTGGTGCTATTTTTGATTTTTTAGATGTAGAGGGCAATGTACGTTTCCCCTTAGATATGTTTTCGGATATGACTCAAAAAGAAAAAATAGATAGAGTAAATTTTTGTTTAGAAAAAGTAAATCTAGAAGGAACCAATAAATTAAAATCATCTGAACTAAGTGGTGGAATGAAAAAACGCTTAGCTATTGCCCGTGCTATTGCATTAAATCCTAAATATCTATTTTGTGATGAACCTAATTCTGGTCTAGATCCCCAAAATGCTGTTACTATAGATGAACTAATTTATAATCTAACGCATGAGTTTAATACTACTACTGTGGTTAATACTCACGATATGAACTCAGTAATTAAAATTGGTGAAAAAGTGATTTTTTTCTACGAGGGTCACCTATGGTGGGAGGGCTCTAATGAAAATATTTTAAAAACAGATAACCAAGAGCTGAGAGATTTTATTTTTGCTTCTTCTCTGGCTCAAAAATTATTAGAAACATCATGAGTGCATTAGAAATTATAATTATTATAGTTTTAGTTTTAGCTGCTATCAGAGGGCTAATAACTGGTTTTTTGAGGCAAATTATAATTTTAGTAGGCTATTATTTACTTGCTTTGCTATTTTTTAGTGTCATTGGTAGTAATAACGTCGAAGTACCATATGCTCCTAATAATAGCTCATTATTTTATAATATTTTGACATTATTAGTAATGATTATTGGTGGAGTTTTACTAATTAAATTTACTTCTAATATCATTAATGCTTTATTTAACAAAATACCAGTATTAGGCGCTATGAATAGAATATTAGGGATGATATTATGTGTTTTTTTAGTAATGTTTGTTATTGGTAGTTTTATTACAATATTACTAAATTTAGGCGTTTCTGCAGATAGTTTAAAATTAGCAGAAAATGGATTAGCAAATTTTTGCTATAAATTATTTGTAACATTAATTGATATTTTCTAAAACTTAAAAAAAATATGACAAGAGATTATGCATTAGATTTATTAAAAAAATATGTTAAAAACCCTAAACTTATCGCACATTCATTAGCCTCAGAGGCTATAATGAGAAAATTAGCTAATCATTTTGGTGAGGATGAAGATAAATGGGGATTAGCAGGACTTTTACATGATATAGATGTAGAAATCACCAATGGTGAGCATGAACTACATGGATTAAAAGCCAAAGAAATTTTACAAAATGAAGGGTTAGATGAAGATATAGTAGAAGCTATCGTTTTGCATAATGAAATGGCTGCCCAAATGCCAAGAACATCATTATTTCATCATGCTTTAGCTGCTGGAGAAACAATATCAGGTTTTATATTCGCTGTCGCCCTTATTTATCCATCAAAAAAAATCAGTGATGTGAAAGTATCATCAGTTACTAAAAGGATGAAAGAGAAACGCTTCGCTGCTAGTGTAAATAGAGATACTATAATGGAATGTGAAATGATAGGTCTCTCATTAAACGATTTTGTACAATTGTGTTTAGATGCTCTATCACCTATAGAAGATACTCTTGGATATATTTAGAAATATAATTTTTATTTAAAATAAATTAATGAACAAATTAATAATAAGAACTGGCAAAGTAGAATCTATCAAGCGATATCACCCATGGATATTCAGTGGTGCAGTTAAAAATATAGAAGGTGAACCAAAAGAAGGTGAGTGGGTAGAGGTTTATGACAATCATAATAACTTCCTAGCAATGGCTCAATATTCTGCTAAAGGTAGTATAATCGCTCGTGTGATTAGTTATCAAAAAGAATATCCTTCAGTTGATTTCTATAAAAATAAAATTGCTAAAGCTAAAACTATAAGAGAGACTATAAATTTACCCCTTGCAGATATTACAAATGCGTTTAGATTGATTTATGGTGAGGCAGATGAACTAACTGGACTTATAATAGATTTTTATAATTATCATCTAGTAATAGAAACTCATACATCAGGTATGTATAATGATATACAATTAATATCAAATGCACTACAGGAACTATTTGGCAACGAACTAAAATCTATTTTTGTAATAGATAAATCACAAAATGTAAAAAATGCTTTTTATACATATAAAATTGCAGATTTATCACTTCCAATAATTATTAAAGAAAATGGAAATTCTTTTTATATTAATTGGGAAGAAGGACAGAAAACTGGTTTTTATATTGATCAGCGCGATAATAGAAAATTATTACAGCGATATGTGGATGGTAAAACTGTTTTAAATATGTTTTGCTATACAGGAGCATTTAGTGTATATGCAGCTAAAGGAGGTGCAGATAGAGTAATATCTGTAGATAGTAGTGCTGAGGCTATACAACTAGTTAATAAAAATCTGGAATTAAATCAAATAGATGCTAAATATAATGAGCCTATACGAGAGGAAGCTATCTCTTATCTAAATAATATGCCTAAAGATTATTTTGATTTAATAATATTAGATCCACCTGCTTTTGCTAAATCGATAGATGCTAGACATAATGCCATAAAAGGATATAAAAGAATAAATAGTATCGCTATAGAAAAAGTAAAACATAATGGTATAATATTCACTTTTAGTTGCTCTCAAGCTGTGTCTCCTTCGCAATTTGAGGGAGCTATAATGAGTGCAGCAATAGAACAGGGAAGAAAGATTAGAATATTACATAGACTCACTCAGGCTCCATGCCATGCTCCTTCGTTATTTCATTTAGAAGGGTATTATTTGAAAGGATTAGTTTTATTAGTAGAATAGTTTGAGAAAAAAATTTTTTTGTATTGGATTACAAGTATATTGATAAAGATTATTATTAGAAGTTGAAGAGTTGAGAAGGGGTGACTGGGTGAGGGGTAGACAGGGTGAAAGGGAGACGAGGAGAGAGGGTGAGAGGGTGATTAGGAGAATGGGTGAAAAGTTGAGTAGTTTAAAGGTTTAAGCAATATGTAACCTTAAAATTATTCTCCACAAATGCACACAAATGTGCACAAATAACTATGTTTATTGTCTGAACCACTGATTTTATTATAAAAGTTGAGAAGTTTAGGAGTTGATAAGTTGAAGAGTTTAAGGGTTTAAAAGTTTAAGCAAGATGTTTAAACTATGTTAAACTACATTAAACTATTTTAAACTAATATTTTTTTGTAAATCATAGCCCATCATTTAAGTCATCCGGAAATTTGCGGTTCTGACTTTTATTATCTAAACGCCTATTTTCAATAAAAAACATTTATTAATGAATAAAAAATTTTTTTAGACAAAAAATAAATAATATCTTTGCCTAAATTTTATTAATAAATGAATTGTAGTGATAATGTAATGTTTTCTATAAACAGCAAATTATTATCGACTAACACGTATATATATATATTAAATTCATATCTTTTATTAAAGTAAGACAAATCAACATTATTAATTTAGCAACAAAAGAACCCCCCTAGTTTTCTATTTGTATTTTAAACTTATAAAAAAATTTATCAGGTAGAATCCATATACTACTTAAAAAAATGGGGCGGGATCCGAAAAGCCATATGAGTAGGAAAAAGTTTTAAAAAAAACAAAAAATATGAAAAATTTAGCAATTTTAGTTTTTATATTAATGATATCTGTATTATTCAGCAGTTGTCAAAAAGAAGATTTAATAAACACAAACAATTCATTCATTAGTTCAAATAATAAATTATTATTAAATGGTTCTGTTTTTGATCCTTATTTTTTAGTAAATGAAAATAATCGTTATGATGAATTTGGTATAGAAATGAATAAATTTTATAATGATTTAATTTTTATTTATATGGATTCGATGTATAATGATTATAATTTATTTGAAAAGGAACTTGATGACATAATAATAAAACATAAAGGAAACATGTACCCAGCATTTGATACAACAAATTATTCTGAATATGAAAGCTCTATAATAAATGATTTTATTAATAATGTTAATTTAGAAAACCTTAAAGAAACTTCTTTATTTTATGAAAATGTTGTAATTATGGATAACAATTTATCTGTAACTCAAAAAAATAGGCTATTAGAATTTATATCTTTATATAAATTTGTTTATTATTATCAAAATGAAATAATTATTTTATGTAAAGCTACATGGGAGGATAGGTGGAATGATTGCATGTTTCGTGAATTAGGAGAGATATTTAATAATGATGGTAATCCAATGCCTGAACTATTTTTTTTGGTAGATGCAGGACCAAGTGCTGCTCGAATAGCTGCTATTTGCGCATGGGAAGTTACATTTCATAATGACAAATAACCTAATCTTATGAAAAAACTAGACAAATACGATTGGCATGAAATTATTTCAGTTTCAATTTATTTAATTATCGCAACTTTAGGCAGATTTGATATTAGCATTTTTACAATGATATCAATTTTCTATTTTCCACTTCTAATGATATTTTTAGTATATCTTGAGATTAAAAGAGGTAATTTTAAAATTGATAGTGTATGGACAGTATTTACTTTATTTTATAAATCAATGTATATAACAGCTATGTTTGTATCTATTGGCAAGTATCCTGGTTATCAGATTATTATACTCACAGCTATTTTTACTACAATTTTATATGTGATACTAACATATTTTGTGAAAAAGAATAATAATTTGGCCATAAGAGGAATAATATATTATTTCGTTTTTTCATTATTCCTACCTCTTTATTAATATTTAGTAATGATACTTTTGTTTTTTCTCTACAGTTATGAGGGGATGTAATATGTTGCTATAAGACTGACAAGGCAATTGAAATTACTAATAAAAATAGACAATAAGCACTGACGGTTTAAATCGTCAGTGCTTAAAAATAAATAAAAACACGTTTTGTCCACATCATTTTATATATTTGCAAATTAAATAAAGTACAGTCTAATACTTTATAAAGTAGTCATAAATAATTTTTTTAGTTATATTTTTAACTAGCTAAAAAATATTTACAAGTAGAGTCCATTTACTACTTTAAAAATTGGGGCAGAATCTGAAAAGCCATATGAGTAGGGATATTAAAAAAATAATTTATGAAAAAGACAAAAATTTTTTTATTTTTAGGTGTAGCTGTAATGATGGCTCTCACCTCATGTACCATGCAAAAGAGGGTTTATACCTCTGGTTATCATATCGAGTGGCTTAATGGTAATAATGCTACTGTTAAGCAAAATAATTCCCAAACAGAAGAGCAAAAGAATCTTAATAAAACAACAATTGCTGCCGTATCTACTATCAATGAAGGAAAAATGTCAATTGATAAAACTCAAAATACTGAAATTAATAATGAAAACAACAATCCAGTAACAACAGTTAATGAAAATTTTGTAGCTTCTACCACAAATGATTCTAGTGTTTATACTTCGCAAAAAACTAATAATTGGTATAGTTCACCAGTTCAAAAAAATTCAAATACTCAAAATAATTCTAAGACTATTGTAAAGCAAAGTACAACTAATACTGAAAATACTACCAGTGAAAACACAAAATCTGGTGGTAAAAGCTGGATAGCAACTTTTTTATTGTGTTTATTTTTAGGATCTATAGGTATTCATAGATTTTATCTTGGTTATACTTGGCAAGGAATTGTCCAGTTATTAACTGCAGGTGGTTTGGGTATTTGGACACTTATAGATTTAATACGAATTATTACTAAAGATTTACAACCTAAAAATGGTAGATATAAAGATTAAATAAATTAACATACGTTAAAAAAAGCTGGCTAATAGCTAGCTTTTTTTATTCTATATAATCGAATCAAACATTTTATTAATTACTTATTTTTTGTTTTTTTCAGTTCTACTGGACCTATTTTATTCATTAGAGATAGTATTTTGTCTCTACGTCTATACAATCTTGGGTGTTGAGTATGAGGGTTCCATTTTCTAGGACTTGGTAGGCTCGCTGCTAATGTTGCAGCTTCTGTTTTTGTCAGGCGCTTAGCATTTTTACCAAAATATATTTCTGAAGCTTTTTCTACTCCATAGATGCCATCGCCCAGCTCTATCACATTTAGATATACTTCCATTATTCGTTCTTTAGACCAGAATACTTCAATTAATACAGTGAAATATGCTTCAAAAGCCTTACGCACCCAACTACGATCTGGAAATAGGAAAACATTTTTCGCTACTTGCTGACTAATAGTACTACCACCAAGTTTTCTTTTATGAGTTTTGTTATATTCCTGGGCATATTTTATTGCTTCTACATCAAACCCAAAATGTTTAGTAAATTTATTATCTTCGGCAGCTACAACTGCTTGAATCATATAAGGACTTATTTCTTCAATGGGCACCCATTTTTTTTCTAATCTTATAGGTTTCCCTTCTTTTTTTTGTTCAAAACATCTAATGATCATTAGAGGCGTAATAGGAGGATTTACCCATTTGTATATTATTACCAATCCTATAGTAACACTAAAAAAAATAATTATTATTGTGCGAATAATTCGCCAAAATTTTTTCATATTAAAAATGAATTCAAGTAATTATTTGAATAATTCATCTACTATCCATTTCAGATCAGCTTCATCTAATTGATAAAATGCACCAGTAGCCTTATTTTTTGTTAATAATTGCAAGAAATATTCTTTGTTTAGATTAGGAATATTTAAATCTTTTAGTTTAATAGGTGCTTGTATAGCTTTTAGACTTTCTATTGCTTTTAGGATAATAATATCAGGATCATCATTATCAAAATATGTTAATCCAAATTTTGTAATACCATAAGCACTTTTGTTTTTTAGCCAATTAAGCCATGCGGGATATACTACAGATAAAGACGCACCGTGAGGTACATCATAAAGTAGAGAAAGATGATGACCAATATCGTGCACTCCCCAATCTCCTGTTTTTTTGCCCATAATAGTTAACCCGTTTAGTGCACAGGTAGAAGCATACATTATTTTTTCTCTATATTCATAATTAGTTAAATCATTTAAAAGTAAAGGTCCATATTCCATTATTTCATCAAATATTGCTTTTCCGAATCTATCTGATAAAGTTGCATCACCCATACCGAAAAATGCTTCCCATAGATGTGCTATGATGTCTGCCATTCCGTAAATAGTATAGTTTAAAGGGACAGAGATTGTGTAAGTAGGATCACAGAATGTATCTTTAGGAAAAAGTAATACTGAACCGATAGCTGTTTTTACTTCTTTTTCTTGATTTTGTAAAACTGAGGTGCCATTCATTTCGCTACCAGTAGCTGCTAAAGTATTTATTGCTACTATTGGCAAAGCTTTGGTAGGTTTCACAATATATTCATAAAAATCCCATACATCCCCATCGTAATAAAAACCAACAGCAATAGCTTTGGCACTATCTATAGCACTGCCTCCACCGATAGCTATAATTGCGTCAATATTTTCTTTTTTTGCTATGGCGATACCTTCTCTCACCTCTTCTACACGTGGATTTGATTTTACTTTATCTAAAATATGAAATTTAATATTTGATAATTTTAGTTGATTGATAACATCATCTAAACTGCCATTTTGTTTAGATGAGTTTGCTCCCGTAACTATTAATATGTTACTTGCATAATCATTAATTGTACTGCCCAGTTTTTGCACACAATCTTTCCCAAAATGCAATCTTGTAGGTATATTCCATGTGAAATTCATCATAATAATTTTTTGCAAATTTATAAAAACTAATTAAAATTTTTAAATTATGCTTTTTATTAATGACAACTCTCATACTGTGAATGTCAAAGTAGTAGCTATTTTTCTTAATATCCATTAGAGTTATTTTGGGTATTCTCTACTATCATTTTATTGCAAATCATTTCACAATACAGTTTTGCAATAGTTTAAATACCTCTTTTTTGTTTCTTTTTAAATGGCAAACTCATTAAAATATTTTGTCGTTTTACAATGCACCATAATAGTTGCATGTATGCTTTTGTTGCCGATTTCGAAGTTGTGTCCTGTCAAGTTACAACTACCTTTGAAACGAGCTAAAATGCGTGATAACCCACTGACTGCCCAATGTTTTAAATACGTTGTTAAGCCATGTGCATTGTTTTCTTAGAAGTTTTCAAGTATGAATTTCACAATTTTGTCTTTACGCAGTCTTATTTTTTCCTTATCCCAAATTTCCGATTCTGAAGTCATATTTTGAATTTCTCTTTGCTGTGCAAGATTATTATATGTTCTTCTTTTTTCGATAAATGGTTTATTTCCAACTGAGCAATTGTGTGATTTTGAAATAAGTAAATAATTTCCTAAACAATCAATATATTGGTTTCTAAATTCTTCATCATATTCACAATAACCTGCGGCAACTGGTTCTCCATTTGTCGGTGTCTGTGGTGCAATATGTTCTAATTCGGGACTTTCAATGTTGTCAAAACGCGTCAATGGATATCCTTTTTCCCCTTGATTTATAAGGTGATTTTCATATTTCCAAAGCAAGAATTTTGCTGTGGAAGGGTTTATTCCACCTTGAAGTGATTTTTCAAACTCATTATTATTCCAATATGACCACCACCAAGAGTCATCTGGTACATTTCTCATCCTTTCAACCCTTTCAATAATTGGGTTAATGTCTGGTTGTTCAAATGTAAATTTTTGATACACATCATTAATTCTTGTTATTAATTCTGCTCTTGTTCCAATAAGTCTATGACGCAAAACAAGCTTTTCAAGAGATGAACATAATTTGCTTATTTCACTACTTGATAAACCAAAAGTATATGCTTTGATAATAAAAGGAATTGCAATAGCAAAACCACCAAGAGTTACAAGTGAATGAATTTCAATATTTTCTCTTTCGTCTTTACCAAAGAAAGTTGTTAGATGTTCAAAACTTGCTGCAAGTGAGTTTGTAAAGGACCTAATAAACGGGATAGGATTATTTTCTGAAAGGAGTTTATTTATTTTGTCAATTGCGTTAGATTCACCAAGTGAATTGAAATAAACTCGTAAAGTGTAAACTAAAACATCATCTTCATCAATTTTGTATTCTATAGAGGAAATTGATTTATAAATTTTTTCAAAGCGATTTTTAATTTCATCAATCAAACTATCTTTTTCTTCACCACCATATAGGTGAACATTGAACATAAATTGTGCTTTTATGATTTCCAAATTTGTTGGTTTCTTACCACGATTATTTTGGAAAATAAACATTTGTATTGCTTCTGATTCATTTCTGACAATGTGCGTTGTGCAAGTCGCTTCGCTAACTGTTTTTAACAGTTTCGTAAGAAATAGTTCATCCTTTTCTGCAAATGAATTTGTGAAAAAGTCAAACGCTTTAACAATTCTTCTTGCTGATTCAGTTTCTAATCCGTTTTTATCCTTTTTTATCTGGTCAATTACATAATCTTTAAATAATTGATTATCATAATCTACTGTTGAAAAAATATAATTTGATTTTCTTTTTATCATATTTTCGTAAAGCACTTCTTCGTCTTCAGTCAAAGCTCGGAATTTTTTCAATTTTGAGTAAAGTGCTGACAGTAAAATTACAATTGTTGTTAATCTTTGCTGACCGTCTATAACTCCAAAAAAACTGTCTCCCTTTTCTTCATACAGAAAATGACCGAAATAATAAGGTGTTTTTGCCGAACTACCGATATAATCTAGCAAGTCTTGCAGAAATACGTCAGTGTGTGTTTTTAAATTTCTGCTATTGTCTTGTGATGGCGTTTCCCATGAATACGCTCGTTGATAGGTGGGAACAAAAAACTTATTCCCTGCTAACATTTTATTTACCGTTGTTGATGCTTCCATATAAATTAAAATTTAAAAAAATAATTGGCAGGGCTTGCCCTGCCAATTATTTTTTGTTACATTGCTGGCGAACACTTTCCTTTATTTGCTCCATTTGGATGTTTTGAACAAGTGTGACTTGTCAAACTTGAAATGCTTGAAGCACTATAACCGCAATATTTGCAGGTATATTTGCTTTTTACACTTCCTTCATACAATTCACATTTACCTTTGTTTGGTCCAAGTGGGTGTCGACTGCAAGTATGACTTGTTAAACTCGCAACACTTGATGCTTTGTAACCGCAATTTTTACAATAAAATTCAGCCATTTTGTTTGTTTTTTTAATTTTGCCTACTCTAAACGGTTTTCGGCTTCTCCGTTTTCGGTCTGCTATGTCGTTTTTCAGCATAACCGCCAACTCGTTTACACACGCCATTCCATAGCACCTTATTTCTAAATTTGGATGTATAGACGTCATAAAGTTGCATTCTATTTCTATAAACAAAAGTAGAAATTATTTTATAAATCATCAAATGGCGATTTATTTATGTGGGGATTATATCATTTTTAGACAAAATCTCCGGTTAAACATTAAATGAACTGGACAAATATACAACTTTTTTACCATTCTGCCACTATTCCTCTATACGCATTTTTATATTCCTCTAACGAAATTTCTTCCTCCATATTTTCTCACCTCCTTTCTTAGATTATATTTTGCTTATTTATATCTCTTTATTTCAGGCGTCCCGAAGCCGGTTGCATATAACGGTTCCAGAATATACGGCGTTGCCGAAAACAATGTCCCGAAAGGCAAGCACTGAAGGTGCGTAGCGTATATGCTGCGTTATCTGTATGTATTTTGCAATTTTTATTTACTAAACCCCAAGAATTCATTTACTTTGCTCAATATTAGTTCCTTTCGCTTTTGAACAAAATTTCTAAATGTTTCCTCTGTTAAATTGTCCCTAGCTTTCATAAAAAGGTCTTTAAGTGTTGGGTCATCTGAACCATAAAAATCAGTACTTTCCTCAGGTAGGTCATTACTTTTCAAAATATTGCGTGTTTTGTTTATGTATCGAAAGTTACCAACACTGTTTATCAATTCATCGGGGAATTTTTTATTTTCTAAAATACTTCTTGGGAATATGTGGTCTCGTTCTAAACTCCAACCTTTCTTTTGGTGGATTTCAGAAACACCACCTTGAATAATATTTAGAATTAAGTCTAAATCATAAAGCATATTTTCAGAAAAAACATAAGTCATGCCCGTCCGATTTTCCATATATTTACTAATATCATCTATTGGAAAGCCCATAATTGGATCGGCCTCCATGATTTTCTTATGAATGACATCTAATTTACCATCTGGACCATAGGAGTAAAATCTCATAAAAAATGACATATACAAATACTGTCTGAGTCTTATAGCCTGACCTTCTGGGAGTTGCTGATGTGGTTGTTGATAAATAAAATCTACAATCGGAATTAACGCTAAATCTGATTTTAAGAATCTCTTAGAAAGAATTTTTGCATCGGTCTTTAAAAACTCGATGGTAGAAAGCAATGCGTTCCTAATCTTCTCAAAATTGTCATTAAGTTTCTTGATATATTCCCCATCTTTTAATTTTTTTATATCATATTTTGCTCCTTTATCTAAGATTACAAATGAGGATTTAATAAGAAAATCTGTATTAAAATCATATTCTCCATTACAGTTTAATTCATCTACAACTTCGATAAATTTATTTTCCATTTCAGGTGAAAGTAATATTACTGTTGAGAATAGCAAATCTGATTTGGTTAAAACAATTCCCCCAGAATTAACTCGTACAAAAACTTCGAGAACATCGTTGTATGGCAAATCTTCTTTTACATCTTGAATATGTATCTTCTCTTCAATGCTAAAAACTTGTATAAATTTGCCTATGTTTTCCTTTATTCTGTCTTTTACATCAGGGGAGTCGTCCCTAAACTCACCGTCAACAAATGCTGAAATTTTAGGTATCTTTATTTGAATTATGTCTTTAACTCTTCTCCAGTGTATATCCTTAGCTGCCTCCTCGAGTTTCATAAACTGAAAGTGATACCGTAGGTCGTTTTCTTCCTCAATAGGATTACTATCGATTTTGAAGTAGAGATATTTACCGTTATACATACCAAAAAACGCAAGAAATAATGATTGTAATCTCTGTTGTCCATCTAACACGAGATATGGAAAAGATTCTAATGTCTCTTCCTTAGAAATAAGTCTTTCACCAGTTATATAATCTTGAGCAAACTTTCTTGTTCTAATTGTAAATTCTGAGTTTGGTTTCCAAACAAGGAACGAACCTATTGGGTAATCATTCATCAACGAATCCATTAATTTACATATTCTTTCTTCTTCCCAAACAAATGATCTTTGGATAGAAGGCAATCTATATCGATCATCTTTTATGTCTTTAATAACATCATATATTCTTTGCGTCGGTCTTATACTACTCACAGTTTCCTCCTCTCATTTTTTGGCGTGGCATTGCAGATAAAGTTTTATTTATGCAACAAATATACAACTTTTTTCCCATTCTGCCAAATTTTTAAAAAAAAATTTTTTTAAAATTAGGTTATTATATAAAAGATATTTAATTTTGTATAATTTTAAAATAAAAAGTTATGAAAACTAAAATCGTTAAATCAATAATATTTGCTTTAGCAATAATTATCTCTGCAGGGATACTAAGTAATGCATATAAAAGTAGAGTAAAACACATAGGTACTGTAGAGGTTAAAGGTAAGGCAGACAAAGAAATTCATAGTGATATCGCTAGATGGGATTTAATGTTTAGTGTAAATAGTCCTGACCTAAAGGCAGCTTATGAAAAAACCCAAGCTAATACTGATATAGTTTTAAAATTTTTAAAACAAAATGGATTAGATGACAATGAAATTCGTGTTTCTGGGATAGATATTACCAAAACTTACGAGACTATTAGAATACCAGTAGGAGATGATTATGAATATAAAAAAGAATTTACAGGGTATAAACTATTGAGAAGTTTCTATATAGAAACAAAAAAGTTAGATACTATAAATAAACTTGTCAGCGAAATAAGTACATTGATAGCACAAGATATTGAAATTATTTCTCAAAATCCCGAATATTATTATTCTAAACTTGATAGTGTAAAGCACGATTTGATAGAAAAAGCCTCTCAAGATGCCGTAGAGAGAGCAAAAAAAATTGCTAGATCTAATAATCAAAAAATTGGTAAAATAAAATCTGCTTATATTGCACCTTTCCAGGTTACTGGCATTTATTCTAATGAAGACTATACATGGGGTGGAGTATTGAATACTTCAGACATCATAAAAAATTGCTCTGTTACAGTAACTATGGAAGTAGAAATTAAATAATTGAATTAGGCGTTTGATAATAACCCCCAAATAGCTATCTTTGTTCTCTTTGTATGTAAAACTGTGTGGCCTTTGTGTTTAAAAAAAATAATAAGAAATTATATATAGAATTTTAACCACAAAGTTTACAAAGAAAAACATATTATTACTTAAACGCCTAATTAAAAAAATTTATCAAGTAATAGAATGAAATCAATTGGACTTAATCATCCATTCACCTTGTCTCATATTCACCCCTTCTCCTCTAATTTTTTTATTTATCAAGAGTAATTTTTATTTCTTCCCACATTTTAGCGGCAGATTGTTCCCAAGAGAAATTTTTTACTCTTTGTAATGCTTTGATTTTCAAATCATCATATAATGTTTGAGAGGTTGATAATGATATCATTGCATCAGCGATAGATTCATGATTAAAAGGGTCTACAAACAGGGCTGCATTACCGGCTATTTCTGGCATAGAGCTGATATTAGATGTTATCACTGGGATACCTGCCTTCATAGCTTCTACAATAGGTATTCCAAATCCTTCAAATTGCGATGGGAAAACTAATGCAAAAGCACTGCCTACTATTTTTGCGATATCTTTATTAGAAACATTCCCTAAAAAATAAATATCAGATTTGTAATTTGTATTTTTTAATTCATTATCTAAAGCTTTATCTTTATGCATAAGACCACCAACAATTATTAAAGGATAGTCTTGATTAGTGTTTTTTCGATAAATATTATATGCTTTTATCAGATTAGCTAAATTTTTTCTTGGTGTGATAGCTCCTATAAACAAAAAATAAGGTTTCCTGTTAGAATATTTATTTCTGTTAATTTGTATTTCATTATCTGTCAAAGGCTTGAAATAATCAGATGCAGCATTATAAACTACTCCAATTTTATTTTTAGTAAATGGAAAATAATTCTCAATATCTTTTTTACAAAATTCACTAACAGTAACAATGTGAGTAGCAGCTTTTAAATATTTGGGTGTGAAATAAGTCATATACCTTCTATTTAAACCACTCAGGTAATTAGGATTGTGAAAAAAATTGATATCATGCAAAACTAGTAATGTTGGACAATTTAAATGCAATGGCAGCTCAGAATCTGGTGAGATAAATAAATCAAAATTATTTCTATTGATAAATTTTTGTAACGAAATTTGATAATAAATAAATTTAAAGATAGGATGTCTAGCTGGAGGGAATAAAACTTTAGCTTTCACATTTTCATTATAAATAAATGATTGATGGTACGGTCTATCAAATATGAATGTAAATTCTATATCAGGATGCTCTTTAACTAATCTGCTAAATATTTCATTAATAAAAACACCAAATCCACTTAAATTTTGATATAAAAGAAATCTAGTATTTACTGCTATTCTCATGTAAAATATTATTTATTATGAATTGAATATTTATTTTTTGCAAAAATAAATATTTTAAAAAAATAATAAGTATAAATAATATTAAGCTGAAATTTAATTAATTAAATTTAAAAATAATTAATTTGTTTTTGCTTTTGCTTGCAATTGCAAGTATATACGTAAATATTTATCCTCTGCGGGGGTAATCTGTGTGCCAATAGGATAAATTTTATTGGAGATAGGATGTTTTAATCTCAGATTAATTAATTGATACAAAGGTTCGTTAGGATTATCATCTATGACAGGTCTATTGATAGCTAAAACTTTTGCCTTTTGGAAATTGGTAATCAAAGTTTGAGCATCTTGTACAGGTATTTTAGCTTCATACCATTGTCCATTAACTTTTAGAGGTAAAATAAAATTTTTATCATCATATTTACCGATTTCATCTATAGGGATTTCTACTTCTTTGTATTTCATAGCAAAGAGAGTATCTGCTTCTCTAGCTTGTGCAAATCTAATTTTAGTAGCTTCTGAATAACATTTATTTAAAATAGCTAATTGCCTAGCCAAAAATTGTTTCTGCCTAGCTAGATATTGTTGTTCAGTTTCTATTAATTTTTTAGGTGCTGCTAAGCTATCAAATTCACTAACATTGGCATTATAACAAGAATCTAATATGAATTGATTCATATTAAAAACATATAATTTTTTATCACTGCATACTGCACCTAACCAACCAATAGGGTAAGAGAGATATATATCTTCTACAGAGCCAATAAGAATTTGTTTTTCTGCAATTTTTTCTTTTTTTTGAAGGTTAATGATGTAAATATAACCAGACATATCTGCTACTGCTGCATAGCGATTATCAAAGAAGCATTTTACATTATTTACTGATCCATAAGTTTTGAATGTTGCAATAGCTTTTTTATTTTCTATATCCCACAGCATAGCCGTATGATCATCTGAACCACTAAGTAAATATTTACCATCTGGAGTGAAGTCTATATCTAAAACGGCACCACTATGACCATTTAGAGAAAATGTATTATCATTTTTTAATGAAGTAAAAACTATTTTGTAATCCCATCCACCAGAGGCTACCCATTCATTGTATGGTGAAATAGATACACAAGCTACTGCAGAAGAATTGGGTATTATTTTTTTATAAAAAGATAATGAATCTGCCCAATAAACCATTACACTTTTATCTTCAGAACCAGTAACTAGGAATTTCCCATTTTTTGAAATTGCTAAATCATTTATTTTATTGAAATGAGCAGTTTGTACTTTTTTTAATACACTGCCTGTAGTAGCATCCCATTGTACTATCATTTTATCTCCACCAGCTGTATATAGTCTATTATTATTGTCCATAACGATAGATTTAATAAAACCTTCATGTTCTTTGATTGTTTTAGTAACATTCATTGATACTAAATCTATAATACTTAACTCTCCATTAATATTTGTAATATATGCAAACTGACCATTACTACTGAGTATAGCACCAGTACATAAATTGGGTAAAGGTTTTGATTGTTTTATTAAAATCTGCCCAAACGAATTAAAAATCAATAAATTAAATAAGATAGCAAATAGAATTTTTTTTGACATACTCAAAATAGTTTTTCTAAATGTAAAATTAATAAGAAATTTCAAATTTTAGCATTTTATAAAAAAAAATTATCAAATCATATTATAAAATACCTAAATCAAATAAACTTATTGAAATATAAGTTTTATTAATAACTAATTTATTATTGTGAATATATCAATAGCAAGTAATTTTTTTAATATTTCAATTTGATTTTTATTAAAAATTGTTTATCAAATCTTTCTTTTTAAGCTTTAAAAATAAAAAAAACACTGTTGTAGGAATGTGGTATTAATTTGAGCTGAGAATCAATGATGGAGTTATTTAATTCATACGTAAATTTTATAAAAATTTATTATTTAAACGCTTATGTCAATTAGTTTTAGTAAAAATATTAATATTATAGTAAGTTAATTTTTAAATTATTCAAACAAATTTTTCTTTAATTTTTATTACATATTATATTCATTTATTAGGTATTAATAATTATTAAAATATATCAAAAATATTTGCAAACATATATTTCTTTATTTCAATCCTTTGATAATTTTAAATCTTTTTATTCTAAAAAGCTTTTTAATTTTGCAAATAAAATTAATAGAATTATGAAATTCAAAATACTTGTTTTTTTATTGGTAACTATATTATTTTTTAGCTCATGCCAAAAAAATAGAACTAATGAGAAAAATAAACCAACACAAGAGGTCTCTTTATTAGTGCCCACATATATAGAGAGCCCTATTAAAGAATGGGTTTATTTCGTTCAAGCTAATCATCCAAATTTCAAATTTCAGATAGTAAGCATGAATGATGATAATTTCCATAGTGATACTACATTTAGAGATTTTGATTTAATTTTTACTGCAGAAAATATCAAAGATAATAAATACAAGTATGTTAATATAGCCAGTGAAGCTATAGTCTGTGTGGTATCTTTTGATAATCCTTTTTTGCAATCAATCATCAATAGAGGCATTAGTCCTGATGATTTAAAAAAATTTTTCAATAAACCAAATTTTTATTATTGGAAAGATTTTTTTCAAACAGATAGTAAAATGAATGAAAAAATATCAATTGTACTTCCTAGTGATAGATATATACTGTTAAATCAATTAAAAAATTGGTTGCAAATAGATACTTTGCTGATTAACACACAAACAACAGATACAATTTTAAATCTACTAAAAAATCAGAAAAATTTATTAACATTTCTCCCGTCATCTGTTGTTTATAATCTTGATACTAAATATAGAAAAGATTTTTTATATATAATACCTTTGGATCTGAATAATGACAATTGGATAAGTGATGATGAATATTTATATGATAATATAATGATTTTAGGGCAGGCAGTATTAAACAAAAAAATAGATACATCACTTATTTTAAATTATAAAATGATTTATTCTATAGATAATCCATTAAAAGATTCATTAATAAATTTACTAAATAACAAGCAAAATATTAATAAAAATATTTTCGAAAAATTTGGATATTTTGCTTATTAATTCAATAATTGATATTAAAATTGTTGAAAAAATATTTAAGTTTAATTATAATTAATCTATTACACCAGCGCCTAAAACTTTTTTCATGATACTATCGTAGATAACAATATATTGTCCAGCTGCTACTCCATGAATGGGATTGGTGGATTCTACTTGTCCGCTGTTATTATTTAGCCAATGAATTATACCTTTTGTAAAAATTGGAGTATGTCTAATTTTGAAATAAATCTCAGTATTATGAAGCATTAATTTTTCAGAAGTAGGAGTTATTATTTCGAAATTTTTAAAATTTATAATTTTTTTATAAACTTCTTCAGGTTGGTACCCTTTTGCTACATACACTATATTATTTTCAATATCTTTTTTAATGACAAACCAAGGGCCACCAGCGAGTCCTAATCCTTTTCTCTGCCCAATAGTATAAAACCAATGTCCTTTATGATAACCTAGGATTTCATTTGTGTTAATATCAATGATTTCACCATTTAATGTGCCTAATCTGCTTTGAATGAATGCATCATAATTATTTTTACCAATAAAACAAATTCCCATACTTTCTTTTCTCATGCTAGTAGGGAAATCGTGCTTTTTAGCAATATTTTTCACTTCATTTTTTGTAAAGTTTGCTAATGGGAAACAAGCTTTAGAAAGTTGTTCATATGAAATATTTGCTAAAAAATATGTTTGATCTTTAGTTTGATCTTTAGCAGTAGTTAACCATTTCAAATCATTATCTACTATCACATTAGCATAGTGTCCAGTAGCTATAATATCAAAATCATTAGCAAATTTATCATTAAAAGCACCAAATTTTATTAATCTATTACATAATACATCAGGATTAGGAGTAAAGCCATTTATCAAACTATTTAAATGATATTCCATGACTTTAGACCAATATTCTTCATGTAAATTTACAATTTCTAAATTTAGATTTAGCCGATTAGCTACCCATTTACACATTTCGATATCTTCTTCCATAGAGCAATCATACCCATCAAAATTTTCATTAGGTCCTATAACAATATAAAAAAGAGTAGGTTTATAACCCTGCTCTACTAATTGTAAAGCAGCGACAGAACTATCAACCCCACCAGAAATTAATAAAGCAATATTATTCATTTAGAAAACCTTGTTGCTTAATCACTTGCAATAATTTTAGAGAAATTTCTTCATTATCTTTCTTTGTATACCTTCTCTCAGTAAATACTTGAGCTAAATTTTCGAGGCCATTTTCATTAACTATTTCTTTGTATAAATCTAAATTTTCTTTCTCTTCAAAGTATAAATCTATTGCATTTTTGTCATAATCTTGATATTTACTTTGATGAATGACAGCTTCTAGTGGTAATCTATCTGTAAGAGGTGGATTCTCATCAGGATATCCTATTGTTACAGCTATCACAGGTAAAACTAATTTGGGTAAATTAAAAAATTCTATATGTTCTCTAGCTGTATATAGCGGAGTGCCTAGGATACACGTACCTAACCTGTAAGATTCAGCAGCTATTATAGCATTTTGTGCAGCTAAAATAGTATCTGCAATAGCACTCAAAAGGAATAATAAATTATCATAGCCTGGATTTGCATTACGATATTGGCACCACTTGGTAAATCTATTGAGATCTGCACAGAAAGTTAATAATACAGGTGCATCTATAACCATTTCTTGATTGAAATGTAATGGCATTAAAGCTTTTTTGTCTTCTTCATCAGTAGTAATAATGATACTATACAATTGCATATTACCATTAGTAGCTGCTCTGGTAGCTGCTTTTAATATATTTAGTAAAATATCATCAGGAATTTTTTCGTTTTTATATTTTCTAATACTACGATGTTGGTATATTACCTCTAAAGCATTCATTTTTTTTAAGATTACTTTTTATATTCTAATAATAAATATACTGGCAAATGATCACTGTATCCTCCCATAAAATTATTACTCACATAAGTTCTCAACGGATAACCAGCGAAATTACCTTCAGTCTGCAATAAATATGGCTCATTAAAAACATAGGCGCCTTTATATTTAATATTATTTTTACTAGTAGCTATATTATAAGAAATAATTATTTGATCAAGGAAACTCCAAACATCATTATAGGCATTGGAGCCCATACCTTTTTTTTCTTGTAGGACATAATAAGGATTAAATAAATTAGTTTCTTTAGCTTCTTCGATAGAAGGTGCAGCCTTTAAAATTTTTAATATGCTAGAATTAGTAGGAGTATCATTGAAATCTCCCATAATAAAAATTTGTGCATCAGCATTAATGGCTAAAATAGAATCTACTGTAGCTCTACATCTCTGAGCAGCAGCAGCTCTCATAGGAGCTGAACGTTTTTCTCCTCCTACGCGACTTGGCCAGTGATTAACAATTACAAAAACTGTATCTGTATTAAAAAGTAATCCTTTAATTACCAATTGATTACGAGTTTTAAAATCAGGATTTTCTGGAATATACAAATTTTTAGCTTCTGCTTTTAAAAGCTTGAAATAGTCAGACCTAAATAAAAAACCAACATCTACTCCTCTACGATCTGGTCCTTCTATCACTATTGGCATATATTTATACTTAGCTATTAGCTCTCTTTTCACTAAATCTTTCAAAACAGATATATTCTCTATCTCACTAACACCCATAAAAATAATGCCCTTATCACCTACTTTTTTATTTAATTGATCTATGACAAAAGCAATATTATTTAATTTTTTATTATATTTTTCACTATTCCATTTTTTCAATCCATCAGGTAAAAATTCCTCGTCATTTTTATGGGGATCATCAATAGTATCAAATAAATTTTCTAAATTATAAAAAGCTACACCAAATGTATAAGAATTATTCTGAGAAAAAATAAATGTAGCAAAAATGATTGTAAAAATAACAATACTAATAAGTTTTTTCATAAATATTCTAAATTTTATTTATTGCAAAATTATGTAAAAAGACCGACGTAATAAAATTGAATTTTTTAATTTTTTTTCCATTCAAATCCATAAGCCCATCTACATATTATCAAAATTAATAATATCCACGAAAACAAACTAAAAATAATACAAGCAAAAAAATTATAAGATAGCTTAAAAAATTTAACTACAGATGAGTATAAAAACATCTCTGCTATAAGTTTTATAACTAACAACAAAATACCAAACTTAAGATTAAAAATTAACATAACAGGGATTAATAATTGTATAATTAATGCCAATATTGCCCAAAACCATGATAAAAAATTTTTATAATATGGAGTTTTAGAAGCCCATCGTGCTCTCTGATGCAAATATTCATTTAAATCTTTCGGAGGCTTTGTAAATATTAATGAGCCTGTAGATAAATTAACTTGAATAGCCGAATTACCAAATTTATTTTTAATGAACTCTAAAAAATACATATCATCACCATGACTCGTCGGAGTTTCGACTTGTTCACAAAATTGCAAATAATCATTTTTAAGAAACATCATGCCAGCACCAGAAATCAAAAAAGGTTTTTTAAATGACATACTAGCCCAGCCTACACTATTTAATAAAATTAATTCTACTTGGAATATTTTAGAGATAAAACTAGAACAATTAAAATAAACAACAGGAAATGAAATTAATCTATTTTTAATATCAAAATGAAAATTTTCACTAAATTTTTCATGCCAAACACAATCTGCATCGGTTATTATAACTCTTTCAGTATTACTTGCTAAAAGTCCTTTTTTTATTGCTAATTTTTTACCACATTCATCTTTATCTAACTTAATATATTTAATAAATTCATACTGTGAAAAATGATTTTGAATTATTTGAGAAACATTATCAGAGCTATGATCATCGACGATAAGAATTTTTGCTGGCAAATAAGATTGCACTAAAATAGAATTAATAGAATAAATAATATTTTCAGCTTCATTTTTCACAGGTATGATTACAGAATAATCTACATTTATGTGATTATTATTTTTTTCCAGTACAAAAAAAATAAATCCAAAAGCAAAAAACAGAATGAAATAAATTAAAAATATAGGAAAAATGAAATACATAGAAAAACAGTTATTGCAAAAATAGTTAAAATATCAGTTATAAAATTTATATATTGTTTGGAAATTTATTTGATTAAATTTCCAAATTTTATTTACTTTTGTAAAAAATAATACGTTATGAAACAATTAGTTGACAATCTGGTTGAACATTTATCAATGGGCAAACAAGAGCATTTATCATTCCTCGATGGTCTCTTTTATTTATTAAAACAAAAAGATGCAGATGTAGTAGACTACCAAGGTCTCAAAGCAGAAAGTGTATCACCGCAATGTCCCAAATGTGAAAGCATTAACATTATAAAGAATGGTCATCAACAAGGTCAGCAACTCTATCAATGCAAAGAATGTGGCAAGAACTTCAGAGTAACTACAGGCACCTTTGTATACAATCTACATAAAAAAGAATTAATGCTTGACTACATTCTCTGCATGCTTGAGGGTAAAAGTTTACGTCAATGTGCAAAGGAAATAGGAATAGATCTGACGACAAGTTTCGAATGGAGACATAGGATATTGACGGCACTCAGGAGCTTCGACGATAATGTTAACTTTTTCGGAATAATGGAGCTCGAGGAATTGCTGATGAAATATTCTGAAAAAGGCAGAAGATACAAAAGTAAAGAAGAATATTTGATAGCTCAGGAAAAAAAGCAGCACAATGTGGCAGTGCTGGCGATGAAAGACAGAAGTGGCAATATGCTATTCAATTTAATTTGTTTTGATAAAGTTAAGAAGACGCAATTAGAAAAGATATTAAGGAATAAAGTATCTACAAGCAGCACAATATGTGGAGAAGATAGGAAAGAGTTCAAGAAGTTTAGGTCAAAAAATTTAAAGAGTAAGGCAGTGAAACGAGAATTAGTGAAAGATCAGAATGACACATACAACATAAATACGGTGAGGCAGCATACAGTGAGGTTTGCGAAGTGGATAGACAAGCAGTTCAGAGGAGTAGCTACGAAGTATTTACAAAGTTATATAATGTGGTATATAGTGAAGCACAAGTATTTATTGAATAAATTAATAGAGGATGTAGGGAGAATGTTAAATTTAGCTGCGTCGGATAGGCGTGCATGGTATGAATACATAAAGCTTAGAAGTAAACCAATAGAAAACCTAACATAAATAAATTCCATTCATTTCATTTTAATCACTTATTACCCTCTATTAAAAAATTTATTTTATCTTTGTATAAATTCTTTTTAGGTAAATGTTGCAACATTTAGATATTCAAAATTACCTCCTCATAGATTCATTATCTTTAAATTTTAATAGTGGTTTTACTACTATCACAGGTGAAACTGGCTCTGGGAAAAGTATCCTTTTAGGTGCTATTCAGTTATTATTGGGTGATAGAGCTGATAATAGTGCTTTATTAGACAAATCTAAAAAGTGTGTCATTGAGGGAACTTTTGATATTAAAAATTTAGATTTAAAAAATTTTTTTGTTAATAACGATTTAGACTATGATGATATTCTCATAATACGTAGAGAAATATATTCCAATACTCGTTCTAGAGCATTTATAAATGATACACCTGTTAATTTGAATATTCTTAAAAATTTAGGTGAGCAATTAATTAATATTCATTCTCAATTTGATACTTTGCTATTAGGTACTTTAAAGTTTCAATATGCTCTTTTAGATTCTTTTGCTAAAACACATGATCTTTTTGATACTTATAATAAATTATTTAGTACCTATACTAGCCTTAAACGAGAGATTGAGTTAGATAAAGATACTATTAGACAACTTATGCTCGAGAATGATTACAAACATTTCCAGTGGGAAGAGTTGAAAAATGCTAATATAAGAGATAATGAGTATGAAGAGTTATCTCAAAAATTCGAATTATTATCTCATGGTGAGCAAACGCTACATACTATTAAAGAGGTTACTGCTCAATTATATGAGAATGAACCCAATATTTATAATAATATTAGTCAAATTATCCAAAAATTGAAGAATATTAGTAATTATTTGCCTAAAGCAAACGAATATTTAACTATATTAGAAAATATTGAAATTGAAATTAAAGAAATAGCCATTTCTCTGACTGAGCAGGCGGAATCTATGGATTTTTCTGCTGAAGAGCTGCAACGTATAGAAAATAGATTAGATCTGTTACAAAAATTAATGTTTAAGCATCATGTATCAACAACTGATGAACTTCTTAATTTACAAAATAGTTTAAAAAATGAAATCAATAGTGTTGATGATTTAGCCAAAAATATTGATATTAAAGAAGCTGATTTATCTAATATGGCATCTGAACTTAATAAATTAGGTGAAAATTTATTTAATGTTAGGCAAAGTAAAATCCCATTATTAGAAAATAAAGTAAAAAATTTATTATTTAGGCTGGGTATGCAAGAAAGTGAATTTGTCGTTCAGCTAGATTTCATCAATGACTTTACTAACTATGGTATGGATAAATTATTATTAAAATTTTCTGCTAATAAAGGAATAGCTCCCGAACCAATTGAAAAGGTTGCTAGTGGTGGTGAGCTTAGTAGATTAATGTTAGCTTTGAAATCTATCATTGCTGCACAAAACTATTTGCCTACTTTAATTTTTGATGAAATCGATATGGGTGTATCTGGTAATATAGCAGCTCAGATGGCTGAACTGCTATCAGAAATGTCTATGAATCATCAAGTGATAGTTATTACTCATTTACCTCAAATAGCTGCAAAAGCTAAATATCATATTTTTGTAGAGAAAAAAACTGATACATCTACCACTCGTAGCGTTTTTAAATATCTCTCTAATGAAGAACGTATAATGTCTATAGCTTCTATGCTTAGTAGTGAAAATATATTAGATACAGCCATAGATACTGCTAAACAATTACTTAATCAATCTTAATTGTTATAATTTCTCATTTCTATTTCTAAGTATGAATATATACAGAATTAAAAACAATGAAAATACTCTTGTGATATCTTATGTCTCTAAAGAGAAATTATATAGAATTTATTTTAATGATAATAAAATTGGTGAGGTCTCTAAAAATGACTTAAAAAATAATGTAGAGTACATTATAGATAATAATAAAATCAATATAAGTTTAAATAATAGATTTTCTAATAAACCCTTTATTATTTTTAATGAGAAGATATATTCTGGTGAACAAGAAGCTATAAATAGACATAGAGCAAATTTAAGTATTTTTTTTATATGGTTGGTTTTAGAAATAATAGGTGTAGTGTGGAATTATATTAAAACTAGTACTATTTCTTTTTATTTATTATTTATGTTTATTACATGCATTTTAGGTGTTTTAGTTTCTCTTTATTTATTCAAAAAGGTAAATTATAAAATTTATTCATTTATCCCTTTTATATTTTTATTACAAATAATAGCAAATATAATAATTAATGATGCCTTGACCTTATCAGATTTGATATTTATAAGTATATTTCTTTATAGTTTATGGGAGTTTCTCTTTGTCAAAAAAATTAATAAATTTGTAATAAAACAATCATAGGTTTATGGAAGAAAGATATTGTTTGGAATGTGGAGAGCCTTTAATAGGTCGTTCAGATAAAAAATTTTGTGATGATCAGTGTCGTAATGCATATAATAATAAATTAAATAGAGATCATATAAATCTATATAGAAATATCAATAATAAGTTAAGAAAAAATAGAAGAATTTTAGCAGAGCTCAATAAAAATGGGAAAACTAAAATTAAAATTGAAAATATGAGAAAAAAAGGATTTGACTTTAAATATCATACTCATATTTTAAATACCAATAAGGGGTCTATTTATTATTTTTGTTATGATATGGGATATTTATTTATAGATAATGAATATGCCTTGCTAGTATATGATAAAGAGCTCAAAGAAGAAGAAAATAAATAGTTGGATTTATAATTAGAAACAAGGACTTAATAAAAACAATATCTTTGTTTTATGATTAATGAAATATTGATCTACTATTGTATCAATTTTCTTTCTATAAAATAGCAAAATGCGTGACCTATAGTGATGTGGGCTTCTTGTATATGTGGTGTGAAATCTGTTGGTATACCGAGCCATATATCTACAATATTTTTTATATTACCACCATTTTTACCAGTCCATGCTGATGTTAGCAAACCAATTTGATTAGCAGTTTTTATAGCATTCATTACATTAGCAGAATTGCCAGATGTAGAGATACCGATCAATATATCGTCAGCTTTTGCTAAAGCTTGGAGCTCACGAGAAAACAAATTGTCATAGGAATAGTCGTTAGCTACAGCTGTTGTATATGAAAAATTTGTTCCTAATGCTATAGCAGCTATAGGTTGTCTATCTTGCAAAAACCTTCCTGTAAGCTCTGCAGCTATATGTTGAGCATCTGCTGCACTACCTCCATTGCCACAAAAAAAGATTTTACCACCATTATTAATGCAATTTACAGATTTATTGACTAATTTTTCAAAATTTTCTAAAAAATTTTCATCTGTCAAGATAGCTTCTTTCACTGCTATGCTATTTCTAATATATTTAATAAAATCTTCCATATTTTAAAATATAACACTCTTGATATTCATTACAAAAATACAAAATAAATAATAGATAAGTATAAGTTTAAAAATGAGTTACTTTGATAAATAGCAGTAAATCTTATATAATATGCAAAAATGGAGGAGTTTATGAGTTGATAAGTTTTAAAGTTTAGGCGTTTAGCTAAACTTTTGTTGTTCATTATTATTTTCATTGTCAAAAGTCATAGTCAGTTATTAGTTGTAGGTTGTAAGTTATTAGTTGTCAGTTGTCAGTCATATCTTCTCCAAATCTCCCCGTCTCCTCGTCACCACATATCATTCTTCCAATCTTAATAATTCTTTTAGTTCATTATTACTTAAGTTTCCTATCCAATTCTCACCAATATTTACTGTTAGTTTAGCTAATTCTTTTTTATTGTTTATCAATATATCAATTTTTTCCTCTATTGTTCCTTTATTTATTAATCTATAAACCATTACATTCTTTTTTTGGCCAATTCTAAAAGCTCTATCAGTAGCTTGAGCTTCTACAGCAGGATTCCACCACAGGTCATAATGTATTACATGATTAGCTGCTGTTAGATTGAGGCCCTGTCCACCGGCTTTAATTGATAAAATAAAAACTTGAGGGTAACTATTTTGAAATTTCCAAATCATTTCATCACGTTGTGCTCGCGAGCAGCCACCATGCAGAAATAATGGCTCTTGATCAAATTTATCTCTAATAAATTCTACTAGCAAATCTCCCATTTCTTTAAATTGAGTAAATATCAAAACTTTTTCTCCACTTTCGATAATATTTTCTACTATATCTAGTAAAAGCATTGCTTTACCTGATTTAGAATAATGTTTAGATCCTTGTTTGAGAAATTGATATGGATGATTAGATATTTGTTTAAGGTCTAATATTAGTTTGAGAATAAATACATCTCTATTATCGTCATCTATAGAAGATTCTAATTTAGCTAATGATGTTTGTACTACACTTTCATAGAGAGCAGTCTGTGTTTTAGTCATATTAGTATAATAATTATTTTCTATCTTTTCTGGTAAATCAGAAATAATAGATTTATCAGTTTTTAGTCTTCTCAAAATGAATGGTGATGTGATGCGTCTAAACCTTTCTATACATTCCATATCATGATTGTAATGTATAGGTTTCACATATTCATCTCTAAATTCATAATATGGTGGTAGATAGCCAGTATTGATAAAATCAAAAATACTCCAATATTCTGTCAAGCGATTCTCTACAGGAGTTCCAGTCATAGCTATATGTATATCAGCTTTTAGTAGTTTGATATATTTAGTTTGTTTTGATGATACAGTTTTGATATTTTGTGCTTCGTCGAGAATCAAAAATTGCCATGTCATTTCTAGAAATGTGTCTATGTCATTACGAATGATACCGTATGAAGTAATAATAACATCATAATTACTAAAATCTTTTTTCCTTTTATTACCGTAATAGGAATAATATTTCAATGTAGGTGCAAATTTAGAAAGTTCTTGTTCCCAATTAGAAATTAATGATGTGGGGACGACTACAAGAGCTTGTTCGAGCAATCCTATTTCTTGATAATGCAAAAGTAGTGTGATCACTTGTATTGTTTTTCCTAAGCCCATATCATCTGCTATTAAACTACCTAAGCCCAATCTTGAATTTTTTACTAACCACTGATAACCTCTCACTTGATATGGCCTTAGTGTAGCATTTAGTGTTTGTGGAATAGGTATTTCTTTGACAGATAGCATTTTTTGTAAACGATCTTGTATCTCTGGATCTATATGTATTTGATTACCTAAGCTCTCGCCCTCTACTATTACCTCTGGTATTAATAAGTGACCATATTTTTGTAAATCTTCATAATTCTTTTTTAGAGATTTTATTTCAGATTCTTTTAGAAAAATATATTTATCTCTTAATTTCACAAAACCATTCAGATTCCCAACAAGTTCAAAAAATTCTTCTGCATCTATTCGCTCATCACCGATGCACACATCCCATTTGAATCTCAAAAGAGCTTCTCTTGTAAGCAACTCATCAGATCTTAGTTCAGGAAAACTTGTAACTCGTGCAGCTAAATATGGATGTACAAGATCTTGTAATTCTTTAGGGAGCAGAACTTTGACACCTAGCATTCTGATTAATGGGATAATGTTATTTAATATTTCTGGGAAATCATCAAATGGCAACCATACTATTGTGCGAGATGTATCTGACAATAAATCATTGATTTGTGGTAAATAATTAGCTATTAAGCTGAGATCTTTTAGTATTTCTAATTTTATATTATCATATTTCCAATTTTCTAAAACGTCTCTGAGCACTATATACATCGCATCCTCTTTCTCATTATCTGAGATGAGTATAGATAATCTGAAGCCTATCTCAAACTCTCGCTCTGGTAGGTCAATTTTTAGTAATGGTATAAATCTGCGTGTATGTATATCAAAGATGCTTAACCATTGATGTATGCTCTGTGGTATTTCTCTAGTAGTGAATAAATCAAAATTATCGGATACACCATAAATGAAAAGTTCCTTAATGCCGTAATATAACTCTTGACTATCCCATTCTTTGGAGAATTGTTTCTCTTCGTATGCTTTCTCATAAAAATAATTGATAAATATAGAACACAAAAAATTTAACTCTTGCTCTTGATCTTTTAAATATTCTTTCTGATAATTAATTTGTTTTTTTACAATATTTAAACTTAAAAATTGTTTTAATTCATCAAATATATTTCTAACGGATTCTTCTATAATCGCAGGTATATATTGCAGTATATACTGATCATTACTATGTTTTGAAATTTTAGGTAAATATAATTTTTTAATAATTAGTTGTAATGAAAAAAGATAAATTTTATAAATTAATAACCATGAATTATTAAGTAGAGACAAATGTTTATCTTGTATAAATTGGAAATAATCTATTAAATCTGCTATACTGATAAGTGTTTTATGATCATTATATATAAGCTCTACATTTATTTTTAATGTTTTATCATCTATCAAAAATTGAATATCGCTATCTATAACTAGTGGTAATATATTGAAATTTTTTACTTTTTCATTATTAATAAATTTTTTTTCTACATAATTTGATAGTTTGTCAGCAGTGCTTATAAATAATCCTTTGAAATCTCCGGAGTAAAATACGGGTGATGGTGCTAGTAGCATAAATGGTGATGACCTACCACTACTTAAACTTGACAAATCTAAATCATACAGTTTTGCTTTATCAATAGTTAAATTATTTTTATTTACAGATTTAGTAAAATTATTATCAAAATTTGCAACACTAGTATTTTGAGTATCTATGCCTTCATTATGAAATTCTACTAAAAGATTTAAACCATGTAATTTAAATAAAATAAAGGGATTTTTATCTATTTCACTAGCAAATAAATAAAGAACTGCGGCTATATGTTTGCAAGGTACTACCCAATCTGGGCAACTGCATCGCATCGTAAAATCTTTCCATGTAGAGGGGAAAATTTTTATTCCATTATCCAATGCTAAAGATTCTAATTCTGGACTTATTTCATTATTTAATAGTTTTGATAATATTTGAGGATTACTATTGATAATATTTATTAGTAATTTTTTTTGGTCATCAGTGAATTCAGGTACATCAATAGAAACATTATATGGTATATCTCTAGTGCCTTGCACTTTAGCAATGATTTTATTAGCTATGTATGAGATATATACCACAGAGCCGTTATCTGCATATGAGAGCCCACGTTCTAGTCTATTACTATAGTCTATTCTATTGAGCGAATTTAACCATCGCTTACCCCACCAGGTAATACCATATTTCATATCCCACAAAAATATATTACAATATTAATAAATTTTCACAAATTAAAAAAATCATAAATAATATATTATATTGCATTTAATGTGGGTAAAGTTTAAAAAAATAATTTCATAAAACACACCAAGCCAGTTTTTTATAAATTTATTTTTTTCAAAGTTTCTAAAGATGTTTCATTCATGCGGATGAAAGGTAGACGGTGGTTTCTTTATGAATAGTAATATTTGATAAAATAGGTTTTATCAAGGTGTGAGCGAGAGCTAATGAAACATAAAATATGTTAGACATAATGAATTATATTATATAAAAATATTTTATTATCTTTGTCAAAATTTTTTTTATTTTAGAAAAATTACTAAAAAATTCAAAAGAATAACTCGCTCTACCCAAGGATCACAAACGAGATTTCCTTGATCAGCTATATCAATACCTCGTCAATAGCAATGCCACTGCTGTAGATTATCAAAGAGTAAAAATTCAATCGACCGCATCTATTTGTCCGGACTGTAGAAGTGAAAACGTCATCAAAGTTGGGAAAAGAAATGGCAGACAAGTTTACAAATGTAAAACTTGTGGTTATCAATTCCGTGAGACTGCTCGCACCTTTGTCTATCGCATGCGAAAATATCCATTAATGCTCGACTACATGAGATGTATGCTCGAGGGTAAAAGTTTACGAGCATGTGCTAATGAGGTTGGCATTTGCCTAAAAACCAGCTTCGAATGGCGACACAAAATATTAGCTGCTATTAGAGCATTAGAAGGTGGAATAAGCTTCTCTGGTATTGTCGAAGCAGATGAGCTACTAATGAACTATTCAGAAAAAGGTAGAAAGTTTAAAAACAAAGAAGAATATCGTAAAGCTAAAAATAAGAAACATCCCAAGGTAGCAGTATTAGTAGTTACAGATAGAGAAGGTAATTTACTTTTTAAACAGGTTGGAGAGAGAAAAGTTAAAAATGAACAATTGAGAGAGGAGCTCAAGAGTAGATTGTCAGAAAACAATCTGATATGTGTGAAACCAAAGAAAGAGTTCAGAAAAGGAGTAAAGGGTTTACAAAGTAAAAAAGTGATAGTAAACAAAAGACAATTGAAACGAGGGATTTACAGTGTGAAAATAGTAGAGAACAAAATAAGTGATTTCAAGACGTGGTTAACTAGGTTTCACGGAGTAGCTACGAAGTATTTGCAGAGCTATTTGATGTGGTTTGTAATAATGAATAAGTACCTAAAAGAGTTGATAGATCCTGATATTGGCAGACTACTGAACTTGTCATCGCACGACAGATGGGCGTGGGACAAGTATAAAGAAATAGTTAGTCAAAGATATGAATAACATACTTTGAAGTATAACAAAAATTTGTTCAACACATTCTCCTTTTTCTTATCAAGTATTTATGGAAATAATTTAAAATATGAATTACCTTCTAAATTTAAGTTATAAAAATCCCAGTTGATTATATAACTACTTTAAGTGGGTAAATAAAAAATAGTAAATTTGAAACAAAAACATATTTTTATTTTAATTATGCGAATCTATTTTTAACAGATTCTCATATTCCCGTTTCATTACTTTTTGCTCTCTTTAATTATAAATATTATTTTATTTTTTTATATATCATTTATTCTTTTTATCTTTGAAAAATTATATTTATAATATATGAGGGTGCAATCAGTTTTAAATAATAATATTATAGAAGATATTATTAATAATACTCAAGTGGCTTATTTATCAACAATTGATGATGAGGGTAACCCTTATGTAGTACCAATGAATTTCGCTTATGAAGATGGTATTATTTATATGCATAGCGGCCAAAAAGGTAAAAAAATTAGTTATATGATTAAGCATCCTTTTGTTAGGATTGCTTTTTCTAATAATGAGATATTAGGTTATCAAAGTGAGAATGTGGCTTGTAGCTATTATATGAAATATAAAAGTGCTATCGTTGAAGGTTTTGTTAATTTCATTGAAGATTTTGATACTAAAATAATTTATTTAAACAAAATTATGAAAAAATATACTGGGAGAAGCAACTACGAATATAATAGACCTTCTATTGATAATGTTGTGGTCTTTACTATTAAAATTACTAAAATGACAGGTAAAACATTAGGATATTAACACAAAAAAATAATATTATGAAAACAATTTTAGATTTAGAACCCAAAAATGTGTGGAAGTTTTTTCATGAACTTACTCAAATCCCTCGTCCTTCAGGAAAAGAGGAAAAAGTTAGAGAATATTTAGTTAAAGTAGCTAAAGATAATAATCTAGAAGTTATGGTAGATGAGACTGGTAATGTAATAATGAGACGTCCTGCAAGTCCAGGTTATGAAAATCGCAAAATAGTTACTCTACAAGCTCATATGGATATGGTACCTCAAAAAAATATGGATAAAACTTTTGATTTCGAAAAAGATCCTATTCAAACAATCATAGATGGAGACTGGGTAAAGGCTGATGGTACTACTCTTGGAGCTGATAATGGAATAGGATTAGCTGCTATATTAGCTGTACTTACTGATAAAAATTTAAAAACTGGAATGTTAGAAGCATTGATTACTATTGATGAAGAACGTGGTATGACTGGTGTTTTTGGTCTGAAACCAAATGTCTTGAAAGGAGATATTTTATTAAACCTTGATAGTGAAGATGAAGGTGAAATATTTATAGGTTGTGCTGGTGGTATGGACGCAAGTATTACTTTTAATATTTCGCGTGAGCCTGTGCCCGCTGGCTACAAAGCTTTTCAAATAGAAATAAAAGGTCTCAAAGGTGGCCATAGCGGATTAGATATCAATCTGGGTAGATTAAATGCTAATAAAGGGTTAAATAGATTCATAAAATATGCAATGGATAATTTAAATGCTTTATTAGTATCGTTTGACGGTGGTTCATTACGCAATGCTATACCTCGAGAAGCTAATGCTATTATTCTTGTGCCTGAAAATAAAGTTAATGCACTTATGGAAGCTAAAAATACTTTTGATAAAAATTTTCATAATGAATTTGGTGATGTAGAGCCTAATTTACAATTTAATATTAAAGAAACTCAACTACCATCTAATTATATTAAAAAAGATATTGCTGATAAAATAGTTAAAGCTATTTATGGATGTCCTAATGGCGTTCTAAGGATGAGTACAGAAGTAGAAGGTTTAGTAGAAACATCTAATAATCTAGCTTCTGTGAAAACATTTGATGACAAAGTAGAAATACAATGTTTGATGAGATCTAGCATTGATAGTGCTAAAGAAGCTGTCGGTGAAAAAATAAAAAGTGTTTTTGAATTAGCTGGTGCTCAAGTGGTTCTCAGTGGCGCTTATCCAGGATGGAAACCAAATCCTAATAGCGAAATCTTGAATTTAGCCAAAAATTTATATCAAAAGAAATATGGTAAAATTCCTGAAATAAAGGCTGTGCATGCTGGTCTAGAATGTGGTTTAATTGGTAGTAAATATCCTAATTTGGAAATGATATCTTTCGGTCCTACTTTAGTAGCTCCTCATAGCCCAGATGAACGTGTAAATATTGGCAGTGTCAAAAAATTCTACGATTTCTTACTAGAAATTTTAAATAATATCCCTAATAAAAATTAACAATATAAATATTTTGAGTGTATATAGTAAAAATTTTAAGCATCAGCTTATTTGGCAAAAAAGTTTAGAGCTAGTACAAGAGATTTATGCTCTTACTAGACAATTAGACATTACTAAACAAAAGAATCTGATTACTCAATTGAGAAATAATGTTGATGCTTTACACTCAAATATTGCTTTGTCTCTTATTAAAATTTATTCTAATAGCTATAATGATATTATTCTTCAATCATTAGATTTATGTGATAATCTAAGAGCACAAATTTTGTTATTACTAAAAGACCAGTATATTACAGAAATAATAGCTAATGATAAATTAGAAAAAATAAATACTATCTATCAAGCTCTTTATGAGTTATTAAAAGAAAAAAATTTACCTTACGCTAATTAGATTTATCTTTAAGTTTGATATTTATTTTTGATGAAAGTTGTTGCATATTTTAGTATTTTTATTAAAATTAGACTTTTTTATTAACTTTGTGCATGCTTTCAGTAATCATACCTACAAAACAAAGAGAAGATATTTTCTATGATACCGTCATAGCTTTGGATCGAGCATTACAATCTTTTGATTATGATTATGAAGTTATCATTGTGAATAATGATAACAAAGCATTATCTATTGCTTTACCTAGTGATTTCAAACTAATTAATTGTAATACTGGTGGTGTAGCTGCTGCTAGAAATATGGGAGCAAAATATGCTAATGGAGACATACTATTATTTTTAGATAATGATATCCTTATTTCAGCTGAAAGTCTGCAAAAAGGGTACAATTATTTTATTAATTTATCTAATATAAATGATAAAATGGTTCTAAATTTTAATTGGGTTTACCCACAAAATATTTATGACACACTAACTCAAAACTATTTTGGTAGATATTTACTTTACTACGGATTTGATAAATATGAGGGCAAAGCATGGACAGATACAACTTTCGATAAAAATAATGAATACATTAAAACTAATATGTTTACATCTTGTGCTTTTTTTATTAAACAATCTATATTTTCACAAATTGGAGGTTATAATGAAAATTTTAAATTCGCAGGGCATGAAGATAATGACTTCAAAGAAAAATTAATAAAAAATAATATCGAGATCTATCTTTTGCCTAATATTTATGTATATCATAATGAAAAAGATTATTTAGACCTTAAAAAATTTTTAGAGAGAAAATATCGATCAGCCTATACTCGTAAACAAGCTGTAGACTTAGGAGATGATAACTTATTATTACAACATTCTATTTTTAAAAAATTCATTCTAACAATTATTTGGTCTTTTAGGAATTTTTTTATTTCATTTGTAAATAATTTTTTTAAATCAAAAAAAATTGATTTTATAACTTTTAAAGTAATTGATGCTTTATTAGCAGCTTATATTTATAAAGGTTACAATAGTAAATAATTTTTAAAATGGCAAAAAAATTAGTTTACATTATTTCAGATATAGACAAAGCCCTAGAGTTTGAATGGGCAGCTACTTATCTATCGCCACATTTTGATATGCAATTTATTTTGCTCAATCCAGCAGATTCAGATTTAGAAAATTTTTTAAAAAATAATGACATCCCAGTTTATAGAGTACTATATAGTAGCCAAAAGGATTTATTACCAGCTTTCAAAGATGTTTATCGAATATTAAAAAAAATTAAACCAGATATAGTACATTGTCATCTTTTAGCAGCCAATATTATCGGTTTATCAGCTGCTAAACTTGTTAAAGTAAAAAAAAGAATTTACACTAGACATCATTCATCATATCACCATGTTTATCATAAGCACGGCATATTGTATGACAAATTCAGTAATAAGTTGGCCACAAATATTGTTGCTATCAGTCCGATAGTTAAAGGCATACTTGTAAATTGGGAAAAAGTTCCCGAAAAAAAGGTAAAAATTGTGCCTCATGGATTGCCAGAAAATCTTTTTAGCAATATAAATAATGAAGATATAGAATTGATAAAGACTAAATATAATTTTGAGAGTTATAATCCTGTAATAGGTGTAATCTCCAGATTTACTGAATGGAAAGGTGTGCAATATATCATTCCAGCTTTTAAGTTATTATTAGATGAATACCCAAATGCCAAGTTAGTTCTAGCAAATGCTACTGGTGATTATGATAATGAAATTAATAACTTATTAATGCAATTACCTGCTGATTCTTATGTAAAAATAAATTTCGAACCTAATATGCCTGCACTTTTTAAAACTTTTGATGTTTTCGTACATACTCCTATAGATAATCATTCCGAAGCTTTTGGGCAAGTATACATAGAGGCACTGGCTGGTGGTATACCTATGGTTTGTACTATCAGCGGTATAGCAAATGAATGTGTTAAACACTTAGAAAATGCTATCGTTGTTGATTATAAAAACAGTAATGAAATATATAATGGAATAAAACTAATTTTAGAAAATAAAAATATTAGACAAACTCTAATTAATAATACTCCTCTATCTATCAAACAGTACACCGTAGAAAATAAATTTAATTTGTTAAAGCAGATCTATAATGAATGAAAATATCCTTGTAAGCATAATCATACCAGTGTATAATGGTGAGAAATATATATCAGACACTATCCAAAGTGTAATAGATCAAACTTATAAAAATTGGGAATTAATAATTGTAGATGATGGATCTACAGATAATACAGCAGAAATAGTCAAGCAGTTCAATGATAGTCGTATTTCATATATTAAAAAAAATAATACCGGTGTATCTGATACTAGAAATGTAGGTGCTATGATTTCTAAGGGCGAGATATTGTCCTTCCTAGATGCAGATGATATTTGGCTCCCTGAAAATTTAGGAAAAAAAGTTGAAAAATTAATAAATGAATCACAATGTGTTTTGGTATATTCTTCTATGTTTCTATGGGATGAACGTGAAAACTATAAAAATTGTAGGATAATAAAAAAAATATTTTATAATGACTGGGAAAAATTTAGAAACCTCATGACACCCGCTATTCCATCGTCAGCAATCATCAAAAGAAATTGCTTCTTTGAGGCAGGAATGTTTGATACCAATATTAGTACTTCTGCAGATTTTGATTTAGCTATTAGATTGAGAGAATTAGGTGAATTTGGCTATTTAGATGAGCCATTGGTCCTCTATCGCTCTCATCCATCTCAAATGCATAATAATATAGCACTTTATAAACACGATATGATTTATATATTAAAAAAATATAAATATAATTCAAATCTATTCCCTACTAGGCATGAATGGAGAAAATCATATAGTCTATTAAATTATTTTATAGCAGTAGAGTTTTTAAGGGGGAAAAAACTTCATAAAGGGCTTATGCATCTTATAATTAGCTTTTTTTATAAACCATCATTAATTTTTTCTAAAATTTTTAAAAAAATAATAAAATAAAAAATTCGATTGAATTAGGCGTTTAAGTAATAATTGACTTTCCTTTGTGAACTCTGTGATTTCTTTGTGATCTCTGTGGTTAATATTCTATATATAACTTCTTATTATTTTTTAACACAAAGGGCACAAAGTTTTGCATACAAAGGGCACAGAGAGAGCTATTTTGAGGTTATTATCTAAACGCCTAATTCAAAAATTCGATTAATTTTATAATTCGATTTCAAACTTTATATTAAAAAAAAATAACTTTAACCTACATTTTTAGTTATTCTATTTCAAATATTGGAAAATGCTTGGTAGAGTATAAGGATTTAAAATTTTTTTTAGTTTTGTTAAATCCAAAGAGTTATTGGCTGGTTTTACCCTATCGTTTATTAAATGAAATTTTATACTCATGTATAAGAAATGTAGAAACTGCTTATACTCATACAGTAATAAATTAGATATTAATGAAACGCTTTGTTCAGTAATTTTCATTTATTTTCCAATATTAGAATTTTTTAATAAAAATATATTTAATCATAAATAATAAATTTATAAATGTTTACGTTTATATAATAAAAATGCCTATGAATGAAAATTACTCTTTAAAAAAAAGTAAAAAATTTAGTAAAAAATTGAGAAAATTGCATTTAATTATCATTTCTACCCCTTCTAAAAAGATAACTAGCCTGATAATGCAATATAGTTATTTACCTCTATACAAAAATACTGTTTTAAATTGAATTTAGTATAAATCTAAATAAAGTATTTTATTTATTTTTATTCTCTTTAGAATTAGCACCGAAGGAGATTAAACTTAAATTAATATATCTTTTAGGATTTTTTCGTAAATCTTCTAAAAGTAAATTTAAATTTTGAGAGCTACTATTTAGATAATTATATAAACTATCATTATAAATTAATTTACCTAAGGTACCAGCTTGTGTATTAACTGAATCAATAATTTTTTGTAATTCTACAATATCTTTATTTAGATTATTAATGACTAAATTGAGGTCACTATTTTTAATTGTGTCTGAAATATCATTAATATTGCTAATAATATTATTTATTTTTTTATTATTTTCTTGGATATTTTGGCTAATACTCTCGATATGTGCCATTGATTTATTCAAATTTAATGTAGTATTTTTAATATTTTCTATTGTGAGAGTTAAATTTCTTTGCATTTCAGGATTAGCTACATTTTGTATTATAGAAACCACGCTATCAATGGAAGTAACTAAAGACATAATTTTTTCTTTTAAGGGTAAAAGCTCTGCACTGATTACGTCAGTCATACTTGGATCTACTTCACCAATCAAAAAATCTTTGTCTTTTATATATTCTTTTGAATTCCCAGGTACTATTTTGATTACTTTACCCTCTAGAAAAGCACCACTAGAAATGAATGCTTTAGAATCTTTGGGTACATTATAATTCTCATCTATTAATAATTCTACCCTCACTCTATAGCTATTAGATATAAACTGAATATTATTGACTTTACCAATAGTAAGACCATTTAATATTACAGGACTATTAGTGGTGAGCCCATATGCTTCATTATAATCTACATATACTAAAGTATTATCAGAAAAGACTTTTAATCCTTTTAGAAAATTAATTCCCCAAAATAAAAAGCCTATAGAAGCAATAAAAATCACAGCTATGAGTATCTTTTTGGTTTTATTCATAAATTTTTCAGCAAAATTGCAAAAAATTTTTTTAATGGATTTTATTTTTTAAACATTTTAATTCATTTTTTATTAGTAGTGGTGGCTTCGATACGAGCTTCGCTCTACTCAGCCACCATCATTACGTTTATTTCGCTGGCTGAGTAAAGCATTCATGCTTGTATCGAAGCCAGCGAAAATCAGTGGTTCTGACATTTTTATCTTTTTTGCATTATTCACTAGATAAAAATGCTGCCACCATGCTGTGTCTAAATAGCGAAAGAGCATATTTTTTCGCATTTTATACGTTTTATAATGTTGCATAATGCCAAGGTAAGAGTTCATACTATTTAAAAAATTAATTTTTTGTTTGTATGTTAAAGGATTATGTTTTAATAATATATTTTGTCGTTTTATAGCATCATAAAAATTAGCTTTTGTGCGATTGGCTATGTATATACGATATGGCATGATGACTGCTCCTAAAAACTTAACACCTTTTTCATAGGATTGAAAATAAATCTTATTAGGATGTAGCTCTAATTGTAGATTTTCAGATAAATATTCTCTAATAAAAGGAATCAAAAATTTCAGATAATCGGCATCTCTATGTATCAATATGAAATCATCTACATATCTACCATAATATTTAATGCCCAAATTATTTTTCACATAATGATCAAAATCATTTAAATAAATATTAGCAAAAAGTTGAGAAGTTAGGTTACCTATAGGCAAGCCACAATCTTTTTTTGCATAAAAAAGACTTTTGCTTTTAGGTAGATCATCCCAGTCAGATTTTTTACCTTTTATTATACAATTTTTTGTAGGATCGTTAAATATAGTTTTTTTTATCAAATATATCAAAATATCATAATCATTATATATTTTATCTTTATTTTTTTCAATAGCAGTCATTATTTTTTCGAATAATATATTTTTATTAATAGACATAAAATAGCCTTTTATATCTAATTTTAATATATAGCAAGGCATAGTATAATTTTGTGAGCAAGAACGTATGAAATGGTCTATACGATTAATGCCATAATGTGTACCTTTACCTTTTCTACAGCTGTAGCTATCATGTATAAATAGTTTATCAAAAATTTGATTTATATTATTAAAAATATAATGATGTATCACTCTATCTCTGAAATCAGCTGCAAAGACTTCTCGTTTCACTGGTTTATTAACTATGAAACATATACTTGCATTAGGAGTATATTGTCTTTTTATTATTTTATCTGCTAAAGTAATTATATTTTTTTCAAGATTAATTTCAAAATTTAGTTGATTTATAGTATTTCTTTTATTTTTTCTAGCATCATAATATGCTTTAAATAAATCGTATAATATATTTTCATTTATTTTATCTATTTCCATATTAGTATATTTCGTTTAATTGTCTGAACCACTGATTCTATTAGTTATGGTGGCTTCGATACGAGCTTCGCTCTACTCAGCCACCATCATTACGTTTATTTCGCTGGCTGAGTAGCCCAATAGGGCGTACCGAAGCCAGCACAAATTATTATTTTCTCCAAATTTTTTTAGCATATATTTTCAAATCTTCATAACGCCCTTGTATAAGGGCTTCTTTTTTTCTATGAGACCAACCTTGTATCTGTTTTTCTCTATAAAATGCATCGCTCACTCTTTCATATTCCTCGTAATAAACAAGTTCTACAGGTAATCTACTTTTTGTATGATTAGCTCCTATACCTACCTGATGTTGTAATAATCTTATGTGCAAATTATTTGTACTACCCGTATAATAACTGCCATCTGAACATTTAAGAATATACATGTATGCCATATTTATATTTATTAATTGTTATGGTGGCTTCGATACGAGCTTCGCTCTACTCAGCCACCATAGATACTAACTTTGCAAAAGCAAAGCTCTACTCAGCCACCATCGATAAGAGCTCCGCTGGCTGAGTAGCCCAATAGGGCGTACCGAAGCCAGCGAAAAATTTTAGTTCTTGAGGCATCGCACAGAAAAGCCGTTCTTCTTATTGTTGTTGTTACGGTTAGACTGCGAGTTACCTGAGTTCAAGTTGCGGTTCCATGCGTTCGTAGACGAGTTCTCCGAAGCGGACCAGAAGTAGGCGTTTGAGCCGAGATTGTTGAAAGAGCCATCCGTATTGCGATAACCAGCGAATTTTAATGACCATTCTTTACAAATATTATAAAATAATTTATAACATTTGCTCATAATATTATCTATGAAAATACCTATACTATGCATAGAGTATGTATAGGAGGCCATTGAACTAAAAAGGCACTCTCTATTTTGCATTAGCAAAATAGACTCCCGCCATATTATTATTTCTTTGTATTTATATATTTTTGCCATCCTGTTAATTGTTTTGATATGTTTTCTATCAATAAACTTATGTCTGAATAATTTTTTATATTTATTAGTTTTAAGTCTTTGGATAACCTTAAAAGTAATTTTACTATTTCTAACTCCTCTCTTGCGTTTTGTATATGTTTATCTTTTTGATTACTAACATTGGCTCTGTATATATCCATAATTAAATGCAATGTTTCATTTTTTAGTTGCTCTCCTATAGTATATTTATATTCTCTATTATAATTTTTTACAATATTATAAATTTTTATTATCAGATCGTAACTACATTTATATACTTGCAGATCATATACTAATGCCATAATTAATCAGTTTTTTAATTGCTTTTGTATTTTATATAAAAAACTAAAAGCTTCTAATGGAGTACTTTCTGCTATTGGGAAGTTTATTATTTGAGATATTATGTCTTCTTTTATATCTAATAATAGTGTGTTTTTATTATTAGATATATTCATTATTTCATTTTCTTTAATCATTTTATTTTCCCAATCTTCATATTTTATTTCACTTATTGTCAAATTTTCAATAATTATTTCATTTTCATTTAAATAACTAATATTTAGACCTATTTGTTTACATTTTTCTTTTATATTTTCTAATATAGTATCGGGGAAACCACAGTAATAGATGTTTTGTTTCAGATATTTTACATATTTTATTATTACCTTATAATTATCAAAGTATTGTGTAAATAACATACATGATTGATTATAAGCACGCCAAAAAATACCTTCCTTATACAATTTTATAAAATTGTTATTATCTTTTTCTATATCTATTTTGTCTTTTATATTCATATGCATTTTTTTTATTTATTATTTAACCTTTTTATTATGCCCCATAGCATAGCTCCTATATTATCTGCTACAGCTATTGCTTCTTTATAATTTTCGTTAGTTATATAATTTTCATCTAATGCAAATCTAAATAGATACTTAGTTTCATTTAGTAGGCTATATGCTCTTTCTAATGATGCTTTATATTCTTTTTCGCGTTTTTTACTTATACCCTCTTCGTATTTTAATATTATACCTATTGCATCTTTTCTTAGTTGATATGTCAACAAAAATTGTTCATCATTAGGAAATTGCTTTGTTATTTTATAAGTATAGTGGGCATATTCATCTAATATTCTAGATAATTTCTCATGATAACTTTCTGTTTTTTCTTTTTCTTCCATCATTAGGTGTTTTTTTAAAAATTTTTTTAAAGGGGGCAAAGCCCCCTTTAAATCCCCAACATTTTTTTTCACTTCATATCTATTACATCACTTTTCAAACACACTTCGGTAAACTCAGTGTAAAAATAGTCAAATAGACAAATAGTCTAATAGTCAGTTCTTGAGGCATCGCACAGAAAAGCCGTACTTCTTATTGGTGTTGTTACGGTAAGACTGCGAGTAACCTGAGTACAAGTAGCGGTCCCATGCGTACGTAGACGAGTACTCCGAAGCGGACCAGAAGATGGCGTTTGAGCCGAGATAGTAGAAAGAGCCATCCGTATTGCGATAACCAGCGGGAAGAGCTGCAAAACCACTTGCATTTGTACCATCCCAACTTGGATTATTACTACTTGTTACTTTCATCTTGGCACCAGGACCAGCATTACCTGTTGAACCACGCCATCCAGTATTATTTTGAAATGTACTTAAACTAGTGCTACCTGTTGGGCTTATACTACTCTCTACACAATACTCGTACTTGCTCCACTCTAAATCTGTGGGTATGTGATACCCACTTGGACATATTCCCTGCCTACCACTACTACCACACGGATCACACGTATAATCCGTGGGATAATCTGCAGTATTGTAGGTGTAATCTATCTGCATAGCCTCAGCCCATTGATATAATCCTCCATATATATAACAGTTAGCCTCTACATCGTTATAACAGTATTTTTCTATTTTTGAATTGTTACTCTGCTCTGCACTACCATCAACTCTGGTACCTGTATTTACATTGGCAACCATCCAAACCTGACTGCCACAAGAAGTCACACTCGAACAATATATCTTTTGCCACTGCCCTTCTATATTTGTTTCAAAACATTTTGTAGTTGTATTAAAGATTAATAACGACTGGGCAGGTGATGTTATAGCATCTCTCTCAGTTGTAGTCATCCGTGGTATTAGCAATCCCTTGGTACCTTGCATCTCTACCAGAGCAGAATTGTCCGGCGTGAATACATTAGCACCTATTCCTAAATTCTGTGCATATACATGCACATTTGTCATTACTACTAAAGCAACGATAATAATTAAACTAATTGTCCTTTTTCTCATATTTTTTGTTTTTTTATTGTTTTTCAAAAAAAAAATATTTGAATATTTTTTTATTATTTTAAAATATTCAAATATTATAAGAGATATACTATTGCATACCTCTGTGATAAATAATCTTTTTGCACTTTTAGTGATAGACATACCTCCCATATTCCACATCCCTTTCTTTTGCCCTATCACTACTCCACTGTATCCCGCTCTGCCAGCCTCTAAATCTCTCCCCCCCCCCCACATACATACGATAAATACTGACGTTGAGGGGTATTTTTGATATATATATCTATTTATATTCATATTTCATTTTATTATGATGGCAAAAGTATAAAATTTTTTTGAATAAAAAAATTTTTAGTTGAGAAGTTTAGGATGTAATGAGTGATGAATGATGAGTGATGAGTGATGGGAGTTGAGACGGGGAGACAAGGTGATAGGGAGACAGGGAGACAGGGAGAAGAATAATGGGTGATGAATGATGAGTGATGAGTGATGGGAGTTGATAAGTTGAGAAGGGGTGAAGTTGAGAAGTTTAGGAGTTGAGTAATTGATGAGTGATGGGTGATAATTGATGAGTGATGGGAAGTTGATAAGTTGAGAAGTTTAAAGGTTTAAAAGTTTAAGCAAGATGTTAAACTGTCTCATTTGTGCTAATTTGTGTCTATCTGTGGATTATTATTTATTTTCCACAAATGAACTCAAATGTCCACAAATAACTATATTTATTGTCTGAACCACTGATTCTAATGTGACTAGTAGTGAGCGTAGTCGAACTATTATAATGATTTTTCATGATTTTTCTATTCCTTTTTTTAATCATAGCCCATCAGGCGAGTCATCTGGAAATCTGCGGTTCTGACTACTAGCGTATCGAAGCCAGCGAGTGTCATCCGGAAATCTGCGGTTCTGACCTTTTTATTTAAACGCTTATTTCAAAAAAATAAATTATAAAAATTGATAAGTTTTTATATTTTTGCAATAAAAAATATGAGTGAATTGTATGATAACCTAAAAGAGAGATTAGTATCTCTGAGGAGGTATCTTTGACATTGATAAGATTAAACAAAATATAACTTTACTAGAAACTGGGACCCATGGTTCCGATTTCTGGCAGAATTCTAAAGAAGCAGAAAAGCTATTAAAAGAAATTAGTAGCAAAAAAAATTTTGTGGAAAAATATGATAATGTAGAAAAAAAATTAGAAGATTTTTCTGTATATGATGAATTTTTTAATAATCAAGAAATATCAGAAGATGAATATCAAAAGCAATATGAGATAGTAAAAAAAGCAGTTGATGAATTAGAATTTTATAAGATGATGCAGGATGAAGCTGATAAAAATAGTGCTATAATAACTATAAATAGTGGAGCTGGAGGTACTGAAAGCCAAGATTGGGCGCAAATGCTTATGAGAATGTACATCAGATGGGCAGAAAGGCATAATTTCAAAATTATCGAATTAGATTTGCAAGAAGGTGACGTAGCAGGTATCAAATCTTGTACTTTAGAAATTGATGGAGACTATGCATATGGATATCTAAAAAGTGAAAATGGTGTCCATAGACTAGTACGTATATCTCCATTTGACTCCAATCAAAGAAGGCATACGTCTTTTGCTTCAGTTTTTGCATTTCCATTAATAGATGAAACAATAGATATTGATATCAATCCAGCAGATTTAGAATGGGATACTTTTAGAAGTTCAGGACCAGGTGGACAAAATGTAAATAAGGTAGAAACTGCAGTACGTGTACGTCATATACCTACTGGGATAGTAGTAGAATGCCAAGTAACACGCTCTCAACAGCAAAACAGAGAAAAAGCATTACAAATGCTCAAATCTCGCCTTTATGAAATAGAATTAAGAAAAAAACAGGAAGAAATAGATAAACTAGAAAAAAATAAAAAGAAAATTGAGTGGGGAAGTCAGATAAGAAGCTATATCCTACATCCATATAAAATGGTAAAAGATCATCGCACTGGTTTAGAAACTTCTAATGTTAATGCTGTTTTAGATGGTGATATTGATGATTTTATTAATGCTTATTTACTTTCTCAAGACGTTAAAATTTGATTGTTCATTTAAGATTGCAACCCAAAATTTTTAAAAAATATGTCAGAAGAAAATTTCAATTTACCCGAGAATGCTTATAGAGAGCTCAAAGAAGGCGAAGAATATAAACCCATTCTCCATCCAAAGAAAAATTATAAAGAGGTAACTACATGGTCTGTAGTATTGGGTCTTTTAATGGCTGTCATATTTTCTGCGGCAGCAGCTTATTCTGGTTTAAAAATAGGTCAAGTCTTCGAAGCTGCTATTCCAATATCTATAATTGCTGTAGGTGCTACTTTAGCAGCTAGAAAGTCTGATCCTTTGAGTCAAAATGTTATTATTCAATCTATTGGAGCCAGTTCAGGCGTTGTAGTAGCTGGCGCTGTATTTACTATCCCAGCTTTATATATTTTACAAGCTAAATATCCTACTATTGCTATTAACTTTTGGCCAATATTTTTCTCATCTCTGTTAGGAGGCTTTTTAGGTATTCTTTTCTTAATACCATTTAGAAAATATTTTGTAAAAGACATGCATGGCAAATTACCTTTCCCAGAGGCTAAAGCTACTACAGAAATATTAGTTACTGGAGCTAACGCATCTAAACAATCTTCTATACTTCTAAAAGGTGGTATCATTGCTGGTATTTATGATTTTATGATTAATTCCCTGAAATTATTCCAAGAAGAGTTCACTTCTAGAATGTTTGGTTGGGGAGCAGCTATTGCTGATCAAACAAAATTAGTTTTTAAAATGAATTCTTCTGCTTTAGTATTTAGTTTTGGCTATTTAGTAGGCTTGAAATATTCATTAATAATAGTCATGGGGTCATTACTATCTTGGTGGGTTTTTGTACCATTAATTGGCTACATTGGTGGTATGCAAGATCTAAGTGCAGAAATGATATTCTTAGAATATGTAAGACCTATTGGTATAGGAGCTATAGCAATGGCAGGTATTATTGGCATTATAAATTCTATACCAGTAGTAGCTAAATCTTTTGGACTTTTATTCAGTAAAAAGAAAACTGCCAAACAAGAGATATTACGTACAGACAAAGATATTTCTTCTAAATTTTGGTTGTTAGCATTAATATTGGTGATATTCGGAATATTTTTATTTTTTATATTAAGTGTAAATCTTAATTGGTGGCAAGCAATAATAGTTTTAGTTTCATTACTAATAATAGCATTCTTATTCACTACGGTAGCGGCTAATGCTATAGCTATAGTAGGTACAAATCCAGTTTCTGGTATGACAATGATGACATTGATTTTAATGTCATTAGTACTGGTACAAGTTGGATTAAAAGGTACTACAGGCATGGTGGTAGCTATGCTCGTCGGAGGCATAGTATGTACTGCACTATCTACAGCAGGAGGATTCATCACTGATCTGAAAATTGGTTATTGGATAGGCTCATCACCATACAAACAGGAGACTTTCAAATTTTTAGGAATATTAATAAGTGCTGCCACAGTTGGCATAGTAATCTTTGTTTTAAATGAAGCATATGGCTTTGTGAAAACACCTGAACATCCCAATCCATTAGTAGCTCCACAAGCAAATGCTATGGCCTCGATCATAGAACCTTTTATGCAACAAAATGCTGAAATTCCTTGGATTTTATATCTAGTAGGTGCTATCATCGCATTATTAATAAATTTTTTAGGTATTTCTCCACTTGCTTTTGCTCTAGGTATGTTTATCCCACAAGGGCTAAATACTCCACTATTAGTGGGTGGTTTAATAAATCATTTCGTCGCTAATAAAACTAAAAACAAAGAGTTAGCTAAAGCTCGTGAACAAAGAGGTACATTATTAGCAAGTGGTTTTATTGCTGGAGCAGCTCTATTTGGTGTAATAGGTGCATTGTTATTGTTTTTTGGTCTAGACCTCACTGTCCCAGTATTTAAAGAATTAGTAAATGGTAAATGGCTCTGGATAGAAGGCAATGTATGGCCAGAAGTTTTTTCTCTTATAGCTTTTGCATTAATAGTTTCTTATTTTATTTGGGAAATTCGCCGAGCTAAAGTTGATAAATAATATTGATTTTTTTACATTTTCTATTACTAATTTAATAATTAATAAATTCATAATTGTCAAGTTTCATAAGGTTGTTAATAAAAATTTAAATTTTTATTTTGATGCAAAGATAAAATTTTATATTTAAAAGCACAAGGATTTTGCTTAATTATTTGTTTTTAATTTTTCAAGATTAATCAAATTTTCTTTTAGATGTTTTTTTACAGTGTTTTATTTCATTTCACAAAGAGAAAAGCATCAACAATGTAATGAAACTTTACATGTAACAATTTAAAAAAGAGTAAGGTTATCATATTCTTCATTTTTATATTCTACTATTCCAAAATTATATATAAACGATTTAGCGTATGATTTATATCCATTTTGGTAATCTCTGCCAACATGTTTAATATAAAATTCCATATCCTCTGAGTTTAGCTGTTTGGACAACCATTGCAAATCGCCATCAAATTTTATACAATAACCAGCATAAAAGGTATATTCTTCTTTTTCCCATACAATAAAATTAGGATATAAACTAAGAGGTGATACAAGTATTTTCTTCCCCCAAGTATTATCGAGGCCTTGAGAACGACCAAAAGCATACCACGCTACCGGATTTTTTTTACCTTTATCTCTCAATAATAATCTATCTTTAATTGCTAAAAAGTATTTATAGGTATATGGATATAAATCTTTTAATTCACCTTCAGGTATAATTGTATATTTACCGTTAATTTTTTTATAAGGGAAAATTATCCATCTATTTTGTTCATCATTTGATGATTTTAATATAGACACTTTTACTATTGGTTTCAGTATATCTTTTTCAATTGTAAATACTCTACCATCTTTTAATTTTATAGTTGCCTTATCATTTTCTATAATTGGATCTTTGAAAATATAAAAATCATCTGCTAATGTAGTTATACCAACATGTATTTTTGTTAATTTACCTAATGGTATTCCTCTTGTTTCTATTTCTTTAATTCTTTTTAAATCTGTATTTGATGCTATTGTCCATTTATTGTAATCAATATTTGATAATTCTATTTCATCTACATATTTAATACCCTTATCATATCCTTTATAATAGTAAAATTTATTTTGTCTCCAACTTTTATCTAATATAGTGATTGCCGAATATGTTGTTGCATCATCAAAAACTTGGTGATGATTAAAATCGATTATTTTTTTAATAATTTTTTTCTCCATAAGATAATACCTTAATGCTTTAGCAGTTTCTGTCTTAAAATAAGTATTAGGAGTAATATAACCTAATTTACCTGTTTCGTTTAGCAAATTAAACCCAAGTTCAAAAAAAGATATATACATATCAGTTGAACCACTTCTGCAAAACGACCAATCTCTTTGAATCCTTTCTCGTCGATCTTTTCCTAAATGTTGTATCCTAATATATGGCGGATTGCCGATAACATAATCAAAAATATTAAAATATTGTTTAACATTATTTTTATCTAAGCTATCCATTTGTATAATATTCCATTCAATTTTATCTATTCCATATTTTTGAATAACATCGTTTAAGTATGTTTTACATTTTATAATAGAATTTTTATCAATGTCAAACCCAAATATATTATTGTGTAATGCTTTTTTAATTTCATCTAAACTCAAATTGTTTTCAATACAATCTTTCAAAAATCTTTCTACTGCAACTACCAAAAAATTACCTTCTCCGCACGATGGATCTATTATTTTTTTATCATAAATATTATTTTTATATTCTATATTATCTAAAATTAAATCAACTATCCATTTGGGAGTATATACTACTCCATTTATCTTTTTAGAAGTAACATTCATATATGAGGGTAAATTATTCACTTTTTCAATTCGCATAATGCTCTTACTCTTCTTATAAATGTTTTAACTGAAAATTCTAATTCTAATATTTTTATAGTTTCTTCTTGTAATTTTAATGTTTTCAAATCAGTAAAACGAGGATCACCATCTATGTTAAAATCAATTATCGCAATACCTAATACATCAGGTCTATGTGGAAAATCTTCGTCTTTAAAAAGTTTAATATATTTTTCTATATGGTGATCAGATAATTTTTCTATTTTTTTTAATTGTCCTCGTGCATTACCTGCTGCTTTATCGTAATATGGAGTATCACCTCTTAATACAAGAAAATGAGCAAATCCGACACCAATTCTTCTGATATTTGCAGTCTCTCCCAGTAAATTTTCGAAATAGTTATTTGAATTTTGAGCATAATTAGAAGTCACAAATTTAAAACTTAAAGTTACAATTGGCTTTTGATTATTGAGAACGGTTATATCCTCCTTTTTAGAATAATACTTCCCTTCTATTTCGTATTCTCCGTCTTTTCCTAAACTCATACTTGAATAGTCATTTCCAAGTTCTGAAATGATTTCATTTGCAAACCAGGTATGAATTGGAATTAATTTTTTATTACTCCTTGCACCGTAATTATTATATGCACAAAAAGTATCTTTGATTGCATTTAAAAATCCTTTTTTTAAATCTTTTTTCATTTCTATATAATTTTTAAAGGTTACAATGGATTTATTAATTTTTTTATAATGAGCAACAAATATACGTATATTTTTTTAAATACTTAAAAGCAAATAATAATATGATGAATATATTTGTAAAATTATTTTAAAAATTCCTTGTAATTTTGCAAAATGAATGATTTAAAAAGAAATTTTTGTATAATTGCTCATATAGATCATGGTAAATCTACATTAGCAGACAGGCTATTAGAATCTACACACACTATAGATGAGAGAAAAATGATGAACCAAGTGCTAGACAATATGGATCTAGAAAGAGAACGTGGTATTACAATTAAAAGCCATGCTATTAGAATGCAATATAATTATAATGGGAAGCTATATAGTCTGAACCTAATAGATACTCCTGGGCACGTAGATTTTTCATATGAGGTATCTAGAGCTATTGCCTCATGCGAAGGAGCATTATTAATAGTAGATGCCACTCAAGGAATACAAGCTCAAACTATTAGTAATCTATATCAAGCTATTGACCATGATTTAACAATTATACCTATAATTAATAAAATCGATATGGCAAATGCCGATATAGAAGGTACAAAAGATCAAATCATAGATTTACTCGGCTGCGATAGAGACGAGATAATATCAGTAAGTGCTAAACAAGGGATAGGGATAGATGATGTTTTGCATGCTATTATAGAACGTATACCAGCTCCTTCAGGAAATCCAGATTTATCATTAGAAGCTTTAATTTTTGATAGTATTTTTAATAGTTATAGAGGAGTGGTAGCCTATTTTAGAATTTTTAATGGAACATTAAGGACAAATGACCATATAATGTTTTATTCTAATAAAGCCAACTATATAGCAGAAGAAATTGGTTATTTGGGTTATAATTATGAGCCTTGCAATGAACTAAAAGCTGGCGATGTAGGTTATTTAATTACTGGCATTAAATCTGCTAAAGAAGTAAGGGTAGGTGATACTATCACACATATGGAAAAGCCTTGTGCAACCGCCATAGAAGGTTTCAAACCAGTAAAACCAATGGTTTATGCTGGTGTATATCCAGTTTCTCCAGATGAATATGACAATCTAAGAGAATCTTTAGAAAGATTACAGTTAAATGACCCTGCATTAGAATTCACTTTAGAAACATCCAATGCTCTAGGATACGGATTTAGATGTGGGTTTCTAGGGTTACTACACATGGAGATAGTACAAGAAAGACTAGAAAGAGAATTTAATATTGATGTCATTATTACTGTTCCTAATGTTTCATATAAAGTTTATACTACAAAAGGAGAATTAATAGAAGTTCATAATCCATCAGGTCTGCCAGATCCATCTAAAATTGATAGAATAGAGGAACCTTTTATTAAAGCACAAATAATTACAAAAAGTGAATTCATTGGTAGTATTATTAAACTTTGCATTGATAGAAGAGGTGTTTTTATAGGGCAAGTCTACTTGACTACTGATCGTGCTGAACTGACATTTGAAATGCCTTTGGTTGAAATTTTATTTGATTTTTATGATAAATTAAAAAGTATCTCTAAAGGATATGCTTCTTTAGATTATTTCCAGATAGGATATAGAGAAACTGATTTGGTAAGATTAGATATTTTATTAAATGGTGAAAAAGTAGATGCCCTTTCTACACTAATTCACAAAGACAATGCTTATAATTTTGGTAGGAGAATATGTGAAAAATTGAGAACCCTAATACCAAGACATCAATTTGATATTGCTATACAGGCTGCAATAGGTGCAAAAATCATAGCTAGAGAAACTATAAAAGCATATAGAAAAGATGTTACTGCTAAATGCTATGGTGGTGATATAACAAGAAAAAGAAAATTGTTAGAAAAACAAAAGGAAGGTAAAAGAAGGATGAGACAAATCGGCAAAATAGAGGTTCCACAAAGTGCATTTTTAGCAGTATTAAAATTGGATTAATAAAAAAATTATAATACTATAAGCTAAAATACCAAGTTGCGTTCTATTATAAAAAATTATATTAAATTTGTCCAAAAAATAAAATGGGGAAAATAACAAAAATAGAATGTGATTTGGACAACGATCAATTAACAAAGAAGATTAAAGAGACAAAAGGTTTTTGGAAAGTACAAAAATGGCTAATTATATATAACGCCAAAAATTATCCTTGTAAAGCAGGAGATCTGGCAAAACATCTAAATGTATCAGAATCATTGGTACATAAAACGATATATGAATATAAAAAATATGGAGAAGCATCTATAGAGAAAAAAGGTAAAGGAGGTCGTTGGCATAGTTATATGAGCTATGAAGAAGAAGAAGAATTCATTAAACCATTTATAGATAGTGCAACAGAAGGAGAGATAGCAACGATTGATGAAATAAAAAAAGAATTTGAAAAGAAAATAAATAAAACAGTTCATAAAACTACAATATATAGATTACTAAAAAGACATAATTGGAGAAAGATAGTACCTAGGCCAGAACATCCGAAGACAGAAAAAAAAACAGCAGGAATTTAAAGAAAATTTTTTTAATCAGGTAAAGGAAATAGTTTTAAAGAATAACATAAACGAACAAGATTTACTTATAATGGTTCAAGATGAGGGACGTTTTGGGCGAGTTAATATACCAAGAGCTAGTTGGGCTCCCAAAGGAATAAGGCCTATTGTTAAGAGACAAATAGTGCGTGAATCTTTTTACGCATATGAACCGGTATGTCCTTCATTAGGTAGAGCAGTTTCATTAATACTACCATATGCAAATACAGAAATGATGAATATATTTTTAAAAAAAGTATCTGATGAATTTTTAGAAAATAAAATTATAATGCAAGTAGGTGGAGCCGGATGGCATCGTTCAAAAACATTAAAAATACCCTCCAATATTTTTTTCATACAACAACCACCATATAGCCCAGAAACAAATAGTGTTGAACATATTTGGGATGATATAAGAGAAAAAGATTTACACAACAAATATTTTAAAGATATAAAAAATGCAGTGGATGCTGTATGTAATGGGGTAAATAGATAAATGCTAATCCAGAATATCTTAAATCCTTAACAAATTTCCCCCATCTTAATATTACATATTAGAACGCAACTTGGTATAACATACAGAGGCAGCCCTAATTACAGATAATGATAAATTTGTTCTAGTTATAACATTCTCTAAATTTTTTATAAAAAATTTAGTTTTTAATAAGTTTTATTGGGTTATTTGCCCCAATAGACAAAAGATATGTACCTGCAGCTAATGTATCTAATTGATCTAATACGATATAATTATTCCCTGGATACAATTTATAAACATTACTGAATATTTGTTTGCCATCTATAGAATATAAAGCTAGATTAATGATATCTTTTTCATTAGATTTATAAATAATATTTAATGAAGAAGTAAAAGGGTTAGGGTAAATGAATGGAGAATTTTCTAACCATGTAGGTGTAGATATGGAGGTATCATTTGCGAAAATATCTGCAATAGCAAAATTTGGAATGCCATAACCGTAATTATTATCTGGTGTTAGATATTTATTTCCACTTTTTATTATAGCTTGTATTATATTGAAAGGATCTACATTAGGATGTTTTTGCAATAGACAAGCAGTAGCTCCAGCTATAATAGGAGAGCTGAAAGAGGTACCATTACCTATTATTATGCTACTATCTTGTGTCCCAGTATAAACTTGTGCTCCTTGGGCACAAATAGTCGGTTTTATACGTCCATCAGATGTAGGGCCTCTCGATGAGAATGATGCTATGATTCCTAATGAGTCCACGCCACCTACAGTGATAATGCTATCTGCATCTGCAGGTACCCCTATATAATGCCAATCTAAATTACCACTATTGCCAGCACTATTACAAACTATAATTCCTTTACTCGCTGCTATAGTGGCTCCTTTACTTGCTCTTGCAGTTTTGCCATCTAAATCCATATATGTGTGATCTTGTGATGATAAGTTAAAAGTAGTATATCCAAGTGATGAATTTATAATATCTGCTCCTACACTATCAGCAAACTCTGCTCCTACTATCCAATTTTCTTCTTCTATTATGTATTCTGTTGCTGGGTCCTCAGTTCTAATAAGCCAATAAGATGCTCGGGGTGCGGTACCTACCAAAATATTTGGTATATTACTTGCCATTAAAGCTAATACAGATGTGCCATGTGTACTTTTATTGTATACATTATTATCAGGATATACGAAATCTCTTGTTCCTAATAATCTATTTTGTAATCTCAAACTATCAAAAAATGGTACATTATCAACACCAGAAAAACCAGCATCCATAACTGCTATTATTATCCCATCTCCTCTATATCCGAATTGATGCAATATATGTATACCAATCATCTGATTTTGATTAGTTGAGAAGCCATAGATAGTATTTGGGATTTTGATTTTTTTATTTTTAATATTTACATAATCAGTATATTGTGTGGATGTTTTTTTATCATTATTAGCATCTTTATTAACAATTGGTTTAACAAGTTGTACATTACGTACGCAAGATAATTGTGTAATTGTATTAACAAGATTGCTATCATTTATTTTGATGACAGCAGAATTAAACCATCTAGATGAATGAACTATCTCGCAACCAAGGTTCCTCAAACTATCCAGATACCAGCTATTTACTGGTAGGTCTGTACTATCAATTTGTATATTAAATTTAGTTCGTCTCTCTATAGCTCTTGCAGAGAGATATTCCTCTGGATGGTCTAATGAGAAATTAGTATTATATTTATTAGTGAAATCTACACGATAATAGATCTGTGCATGCATTGTACTAGCAAAAACAATAGTAATAATTAATAAAAACAATTTATTTTTTACCATAATCAATTAACCTCCATTCATATTTGACTCCATTTTTAATTTCTCCAGACATATTATCTTTATTTTCCAAATTTATATAAACTTTTTTTATTAAACCTACATGTTTAGCATAAATCTCATATTTGTAGTGATTATACTTTAGATTTACAAAACTATCTTGCAGCACTTTCACTGTAGAATCAAAAGTAAAACCAGAAATATTAAATGGTTTATGAGTATTTGTATATTTATATTCTTGATAATCTAGATTATTTAAAGCATTACCATCCCATTTTGCATTATTTTTAATAGGGAAAATTAATTTTATATATCTAATATTTTCTTCTACTCTTTCCACGTTATTATTAGTTTTCACGCTATACCATACATTTTTTAGCAGCCAAGGCAGAGTATCATTATATTTATACCAACGTTCTATGCGATAAGCTTGTCTTCCTTCATTGTCTATAAACGAAGATTCTATAAATTCTTTAATCAAAAAATAATTAGTATCAGAGATACCTGAGAAATCATCGAAATAAATAGAATCTATCTCATAAGTAAGATAATATCCTGGCTCAGCTACATAATATGAATAGCCGATATCCATATTTTCGGTTTCTTTTTGGCAACTAAAAAAGCAAAAAGCAAGTAATAAAATAATTAAATACTTTTTCATCTAATTGTACCATTAAAAAAATCATTTTCAGATGGTTCTTTTATAATACCTTTTTTGTATTGGTCAATATTTTTAATAATGTCATCTTCTAATTTCATTGGATCTTTGTCTGGTTGATAAACCTTTCTCTCTATTAGAGAGCCATAATTATACATTTCTGTTAATATGACAACTCCATTTTCATCATACATTATCCAAAGACTATCTCGTAGACCATCACGATATTTACCTATTTCATACACTTGTCCATTTGAATAAAAATATTTTGTTAGGCCTTGAATAGTGTCATTTTTGTAATTAGCTATTATCCTAGGACTTTTAGTAGGATAGAATAGTTTATATTCTCCATTTTTTTTGCCATTTACATAATTAGCTATCTGTAGTGTATCTCCATTTGGGAAAAAATCGTAGCTTATTCCGTTTAATTCTCCATTTTTATAATTTTCTATAGCTATGATATGATCAAATCCATCATAGTAAATCCATTTACCATCCTTTTTTTTATCATAATAAATACCTTCTGCATATTTTTTACCATTTTTATAATAATGAATAGCATAAGCTTTTTTGCCATTATCACTAAAACTGAGTTTAGTTTTAATAATACTATCTGGATAGAAATATGTGAAATCACCTATTGGAGTGCCATGATTGAAATGTCCTTGGTAAAAAAGTTTACCCTCTTTATATTTCTCCCAATATCCATGTGGCAATCCATTTTTATCTTTTTGATTAATGGTATCATTTTGAGAAAATAATGAGATAGTTAAAAAAATATAAATTAAAATAAAAAAATTATATTTCATAATTGTAAATTTTGGTAATATTGTTTGATTTCTATAGCAAAATCATACAACGATTGAAATACTAAATCGATATCTACTAGTGTGAGTTCTACTTCTTCTAAATCTCCAATAAAAATTTTTTTCATTCCTAAATTTTGAGCAAAATCCATATCTACTTTACTATCACCTACCATCATACTATGAGAAAAATCTATCATCGGAAAATCTTCTTTTGCTTTTAAAGCCATGCCAGGATTAGGTTTTCTACAATTAGAATTAGAGTTAGATAAATCTGGACAATGATAGATAGCATCTACACGTCCACCAGATTTCAATATTTCCTCTAACATATATTTATGTATATCGCGTAAATCATTTTCTGTCATTATTCCTTTGCCGATGCCTTGTTGATTAGTTACTATAATAATTTTGTTAAAATATTTAGCTAGTATAGATAAAGCCTCTTTGACATCTGGTAAAAATTCAAATTCATCTATTATTTTTATATAATCTCCTATTTTACGTTTATTTATCACACCATCTCTATCGAGAAATAGAGTCCAATTCTGATGAATTTTCCAACTTTTGAGAATATTTTGATTATATAAAGACATTATTCTCCATTATTTAAAATACAGCTAAAATACACTTAAAATACAAAAATAAATAAATTATTTTAATAATAAATTAATCTTCAAAGATAATAATAATTATTGAATTAGGCGTCGCATTAATCACTAAATTATTACAATAAATCTATCAGTAAGAGTTATATGTCTTATTAAATTCTTTCTTTTACAACTATGAAAAGAGAGAAACAACAAAATTTCCGCTGTACAATGTAGTATTAATTCTAGCAAAGAATTAATATTTAAGTTACTTTATTGATAAAAAATTTCTAGAAAAATTTATTATATAAATGACGATTTAAAAAAATTAATTTAATTTTGCAAAATATAAAATAGAAATTATGGCAGAAGATAAAAAAGGACAAAATGTAAACACTGAAAAAGAACCAAGTACTTTTTCAAAGATGGAAAGTTTTGTCAATAAAAATCAAAAAATACTTTCATGGGTATTAATAGGCATCACAGCAGTAATATTAATTATATTTTTGTATAATAGATTTGTCTCTAAACCTAAAAATGAAGAAGCAGCTGCTAGTATGTTTATGGCTGAGCAATATTATTTGATAGATTCTTTCAATTTAGCACTTAATGGAGATGGAGCAGATTTAGGCTTTTTAGATATAGTAGATCAATATGGTAGCACTCCTACCGGTAAATTAGCCAATTATTATATTGGAATGATATATCTGAGGCAGGGAAATTATGAAGATGCTATTGCACATTTAAAAAAATATAATGGCAAAGACAACATTATTGCTACGATGGCATTAGGCTCTATAGGAGATGCTTATTTAGAATTAGGTGATAATGAATTAGCTCTTAAGTATTATAGCAAAGCAATAAAAAATAGTGATAATAATTTCACAACTCCAATGTATATACATCGCAGTGCGATGACTTATGAAATGATGGATAATTATAAAGAAGCTATCAGACTTTATAAAGAGATTCAAGAGAAATATCCTCGCTCTATAGAGGCTAGGGATATAGATAAATATATAGCTCGAGCAGAGACGGCTTTGAAAAACAAATAAATTTATCTAATGAGTAAGAAAATAAATTTATCAGATGTTGATATAAATGAATCCATTGATGGATCATTATTTAGATATGCAATAATTGTATCTGATTGGAATAGAGAAATTACAGATAGATTACTAAATGGTGCATATAATAGCCTAATAGAGCATGGAGCTAAACAAGAGCATATTTTAGTTAAACACGTGCCGGGCTCTTTTGAGCTACCACAATTAGCTCAAGTAATTGCTAAAAAACAATTATTTGATGTTATCATTTGCCTAGGTTGTGTGATACAAGGAGAAACAAGGCATTTCGAATTCATATCTAATGCTGTAGCCAATGGCTGTATGCAAGTATCTCTGCAAAACTCTATACCAGTAGTTTTTGGTGTTTTAACAACTGATAATTATGAACAAGCGATAGAAAGAAGTGGTGGCAGTCATGGCAATAAAGGTGTAGAAGCAGCTTTAACAGCTATTAGTATGGCTAGAGCAAAGGAAAATCTGTAGATAAATGCACAAATTAAATATCATTTTCATGGGGACACCAGATTTTGCTGTCCCTACTTTAGAATTATTAGCTAAAAATTTTAATATATCACTTGTAGTTACTACACCAGATAAACAAGCTGGCAGAGGTTTGAAATTACAACCTTCGCCGATTAAATTAAAAGCTTTAGAACTGCAGTTACCTATAGCACAACCTATTTCTTTAAAAGATCCTTCTTTTTTAGAGCAGTTAAAAGATATTAACCCAGATTTTATTGTGGTAGTAGCATTTAGAATAGTTCCTAATGAAATATTATCTATTCCTAAATATGGGACTATAAATTTACATCCTTCCTTATTACCTAAATATCGTGGCCCCTCACCTATACAATGGGCTATTATTAATGACGAAAAGATAACTGGGGTAACAACCATACTTTTAAATGATCAAATAGATGGAGGACCTATTTTACTGCAAAATACTGAACCTATTTATGATACAGATAATTTTGAGTCGCTGCATAATAGATTAAAAGTAAAAGGTGCTCAGCTAGTAATAGACTCTATAATAGGTTTAGTAGAAAATACTATTAATCCTAAAAAACAAGAACAAATTTATGAACAAGAAAAAATTTATGCACCTAAAATAACAAAAGAAATTTGTAAATTAGATTTGAATAAATCTTGCAAATACAATTGGCGTGTGGTGCGAGCTCTATCTCCTAAACCCGCAGCTTTTGTTTATCTTATTAATTCTCAAAAAAATAATTTAGTATTAAAAATCTTCGATGCTGAATATAAAATCACCAATTCTATGCCTGGGCAATTTATAATTTTAGATAAAAATACTTTTGCTATAGGGTGTAGCGATGGTATATTAATTCCTAAAACTTTAGCTCTTGAAGGAAGAAAGACAATGAGTAATTCGGATTGTTTGCGAGGTTTACAAGAAAAAGAAAAATTGTTTTTTCAATAATTAATAATATATTTGTAAAAAAAAACAGTTATGAAAAAATTATTTGTATTATTATTAGGATTTATTTGTATTTTACATCTCCAAGCACAGACCAAGACAGATAAAGCAAGCGTTACTTTTGGGCCAGAGATAAAAACAGAGGCTAACATAATACTAGATAGGATAGTAAGTGCTAATCCAGAACAATATTTATATATTGGTAATCAATTAGTAAATTTTTCTTATAAAACTAATGTAATGATAGCTAATGCGGGCAAAGATTTAAGGATTAGAAATATATTACCATTAACATTCCAAGGTGTAGGTGATATAGAGGAATTAAATTTTTTAGATATCTGTGATGTCAAGGGAAACATCTACGTTTTTGCTATTATTAATGACAAAAAAGATAAAACTATGTCATTGTATAAGTTGACACTAGATCCAGAGGAATTAGTAGCTTCTACACCACAAAAACTTGGAGTTGTTAATTATGATTTTACTAGAGCTACTAATGTTAAAAAATTTGAACTAACCCTATCTCCTGATAGTTCAAAAATTCTAATTTTTTATCCTGCACCTTACAAAAAAGGAATGCCTGAAAGATTCGGAGCTATGGTATTCGATGAAAATATGAATAGAATATGGGCTAATGAATTTCAATTACCTTATCCCGATGATTATTTTAAAGTAAATAAATTTTTTGTTGGTAATAATGGACAAATATTCATGAATTGTACAAAATATAAAGGCAATCAAAATGCTTTTGCTACACAGAACCCTAACAATTATCAATTCATACTATTAGCTACAGATCCTAATGGGCAAGAGATAAAAGAAATAGATATTGATATAAAAGATAAATATGTAAGCGATATGGTAGCTGCTTCTTTGCCCAATAATGATATAGTATGTATAGGCTATACAAGTCCTAAAAGTTTATCAAATAAAATAGATGGTTTTTTCTATGCTGTCATAGATTACAATACTTTAGAATTAAAAAAAATAAGTCAACAACTTTTTGAGCCACGTTTTATCGCAGAAGGTTTTAGTGATTCTAAAACTAAAACTTTAGAAACCCAAGCTGCAAAAGGGCAAGAGCTAACATTAGAAAACTTTTACTTTAAAGATATTGTAGTAAAGAATGATGGCTCTGTAATAGCTTTTAGTGAACAAATAAATAAAAATAATGATGTAGATTATATATATCATTTTGATGATATAATTATTATAAATTATCAACCAAGCGGAGAATTAAATTATATCGTAAAAATCCCTAAAAGACAACATCTAAATTCTGGTGATAAATCTTTATTATCTTACATATATTCAATTGTTGACAATAAAATTTATGTTTTATTTAATGATAATATTAATAACTTAGTTACACCTAATCCTATACCACCTAAAGTTTTTACAAATATGCCACAGCTGGCTACTGGTAATTGGGGAGTGGCTTTATGTACTATAGATGATAATGGACATCTAAGCAAAGAGCTGTTATTTTCTTATAACGAAATTGATAAATTTTATTTTTTACCTACTAAATCTAAAGTGATGCCAGATAAAAATATTGCTTTATTATTAACGAAAACCCCGTCCGTAGGATATTTGAGGTATAAATTAGGTATTGTAAAATTTAAATAAAAAATTGATTTTAAAACAAAAGAGAATCTTAACAATTTAATACTTTTGTAATCAAAGTTTAAAAATCATAATCAGATTTAATGAAAAACCCCTATTATAATAATATTGTTACTCCTGTAGACTTTAATGATTTTACGGAATTAATAGTAGAACAATCATATCAAATTGCTACATTATTTAATTGTGATATTACTCTGCTGCACATAGTGCATGATGTTAAATCTATAAAAAATGGTGTAAAAGAATATTATGATCCTGATGAGAGTATTATTAGAAAGCTGAAACTTTTATCTAGCATTTATCATAAAAGATATGAAATAGATTTTCATTACCAGATATTGCAAGGCGATGTGAGTGAATCGATAATCTCTTTTGCATATGAAAATTACGCTAGATTAATAGTAATGGGCAAAATAGGAAGAATACATCTAAATCAAACTCAGACAATAGGTAATAATACTGCTCAAGTAATCAGAAAAGCATACTGTCCAGTTTTAATAACTTCACCATATGGTGTAAAAAATGAATTTAATACTATCCTTTTCCCGATAGATCTCACCCAACCTATTAGCCAAAAAATTAATGCAGCTATTCAATTTAGTAGATTTTATTTAAGCTCACTAAAAATCGTTTTTGTAATGACAAACAAAAATATGAATAGAGAAAATGAATTCAAACAAAAATTAGAAAAAATTAGAATATTTATGATAGAAAATAATGTTCATTGTACTACTAATTTACTAGCAAATCTAGAACCTTATAAAAGCATTGCTGATGAAATACTCGAATATGCTACATATTCAGAAGCAGATATGATTTTTTTGATGACACAAAAAGAGAATGAAGAAGATTGGCATCATACTTATATAGGAAGCACGGCTACTCAAATTATAAAATCTGCTACAGTACCTGTACTTACGGTTACTCCATTTCAAAATACTTTTCAGGTTTTTTAGATAAATTTTTAAAAATGAAACGCATATTACCCAATTTTATAACTTTAAGTAATGGATTTTTTGGTATTATTAGTATTATAGCAATATTAAATGATCAGATAAATATTGTACCATATTTTTTCGCAGCTGCACTTTTATGTGATTTCCTTGATGGGCTGGTCGCTAGATTATTAAAAACCAGCTCTGAGATTGGTAAAGAATTAGATTCATTAAGCGATACAGTAAGTTTTGGTGTTTTGCCTGCTGTATTAATAGCATATATGCTAAGTCATTACGAAACAATACCAAATATTTTAATTTTCTCTGCAGGAATATATCCATTATTTACTATATACCGTTTGGCGAAATTTAATATAAAATACAATAATCTACCTTATTTTGTTGGACTATCATCCCCATTAGCTGCTATAATGGTGATAACTGTTTTTTTCTTAAATATACAATGGCAGATGTCATGGCAACTATATATAACAATAAATTTCATAATAGGGATTTTAATGATATTACCTATACATTTCTATACATTCAAAGATTTACAAAAATCTAATTTGGGTAAGATAGCTTTAGCCATTATACTTTTGGCAATAATTATATTTTTTATTTTGTATTCTTGGAATGCAATATTGATATTATTGAGTATTTATGTGATATTGGCGTTGATATTAGGTTATAGGAAATAAAAAGGGGAAAAAGTAGAAGTAGAAAAAACATCATTTATGTTTAAATTTAAGTATTAAATAAATTTGTTAATTTTGCTAAAAACATAATTTTATGGAATATACAGCAGAAAACATAGCAAAAATACTGGCCCTGACCAAAGAAGGGAAACGAGAATTTCTAGATAACCTCTATGAATTCCTTAATACTAATAGATTGACAGCATTAGATTATCAGAGAATCAAGATTCTATCGACTGCTCCCATTTGTCCACGATGCAGATGTGAATATGTTACTAAAGCAGGTGTTCACAATGGTAGGCAAGTATACAAATGTAAAAATTGTAAATATCAATTTCGTGAAACTGCCAAATCACTTGTCTATTATTCACATAAATACTATCTTTTAGTAGATTACATAAAATGCATGCTAGAAGGTAAAAGTTTAAGAGCTTGTGCTAGTGAAGTTGGCATTAGTCTACCAACAAGTTTCAGATGGAGACACAAGATTCTAGCAGCTATCCAAGGATTAGAAGGAGGAATTAACTTTTCTGGTATAATAGAAGCAGACGAATTGTTGCTGCAATATTCAGAAAAAGGACGCAGATACAAAACTTTAGAAGAAAAAGAGCAAGCTATGAAAACTGTTCATCCAAATGTAGCTGTATTAGTTATGACAGATAGAGAAGGTAATTTGCTTTTCAAACACACTGGCGAAAATAAGGTTCAGAATAGTCAGATAAAGGAAGAGTTGAAGCGCAGAGTTTCAGAAAACAATTTAATATGTTTTAAGCCAAATGATGAGTTCAAGCAAGCAGTGATGGAATCGCCAAGCAAAAAGGTAATAGTTAGGCGTAAAACCAAAGGTTTAGCAATTTACAGTGTAAATTTGGCAGAGAAAAAGATTACTAATTTTTTAGTTTGGATGATGAGATTTAGAGGGGTAGCTACAAAGTATTTGCAGAACTATCTAATGTGGTTTGTAGTTATGAATAAATATTTGAAAGATAAGGTAGAATCAGATATTGGACGACTATTGAACTTATCATCTCACGATAGGTGGGCGTGGGAGCGGTATTGGAGTTTGATAAAGTTGAGATATTGATAAAATACTTAATTGTAAACAATTCAAATTGTTAATATTACTTCACCCTTTTAACTGTAATTCTTCTCCCCGTGTGAATATCCATCCTTTATTCTATCTCTCATATTAATATTTATCAAAAAATATTTTTCATCAATTTTTTTCTGTTAATTTTGTAAAAATTTTTTAACAATGGAAGAAATATTATCGATGCTTGGCTTTATAGTTTTAGTAGCTATTCTAATGTTTATTGATCTGAAAGTAGGCAAAACTCAGCATCATGTCATGACACTGAAATCTGCAGCATTATGGACAGTATTTTGGATCGGTGCAGGTGTATTATTTGGTTTTAGTCTATTGCTTTGGGGACATCATATTCACTCCATTCATTCTATGGAGGATTTATCCTTAATCATACAAAAGCATCATCACATGATAAATATTAGTGGTTTATCTTTTGATGAAGCATTGAAATTATATAGACAAAATCTCACAATAGAATATTTCACAGGATATTTCATTGAGAAATCTTTATCATTAGATAATATTTTTGTGTGGTTATTAGTATTTATGTCTTTTAATGTACCAGAGAAAAATTATAAAGATATTTTATTTTGGGGAATAGTAGGAGCAGTAGTATTTAGATTTATTTTTATTTTTGGATTATCATCGCTATTAAGTGCATTTGAATGGGTACTTTTCATTTTTGCTGCTATATTGCTATATACTGGTATTAGAATGTTTTTTAGAAAAAAAGATAATGAAGAAAAAGAAAAAGAAAAGTATAAAAATCATTTTTTAGTTAAATGGTTTTCTAAATTTCGTCATTTCTATCCTGGATATGATAGGGGTTTCTTTTTTAAGAAAGGAGGATTTACCTTTGTTACCGGGAGTCTACTCGTACTTTGCATTATTGAATTAACAGATGTTATTTTTGCGATAGATTCTATTCCTGCTATATTTGCTATTACTGCTGACCCATTTATAATTTATTTTTCAAATATTTTTGCTATTCTAGGACTGAGAGCATTATTTTTCTTAATTTACCATGGATTACGTAGTTTATATTATCTAAATTATGGATTAGGAGCCTTGCTTACATTGATGGGTGTTAAAATCCTTGCAGGTGATTGGTTACACGAAATAGGATTTACAAATATTCATAGTTTGCTATTAGTATTAAGTATTATTACTATTACTATTGTAGCATCATTATTAAAAAAGAATCATTCAAAAGTTAAAGTAAATGTTAAGAAGTAATAATTGTGGTGAGCTGAGAATAAATGATTTAGATAACCAGGTGAGGTTATGTGGTTGGGTGCACCATATTAGAGATTTAGGTAAATTATTATTTATTGATCTTAGAGATCGCTATGGCACTACTCAGATATATTTCGATGCTAATAATAAGCCTGAATTGTATCAAAGAGCTAAACAATTAGGAAGAGAATATGTGATACAAGTCATTGGTACTGTCAGAGAGAGAAGTAATAAAAATCCTAAAATGCCAACGGGTGATATAGAAATCGATGTAGAAGAGCTAATAGTTCTTAATTCTTCTCAAATTCCTCCTTTCACCATAGAAGATGATACTGATGGTAGCGAAGAGATGAGATTGCAATATAGATATTTAGATCTTCGTAGAAATGTGATGAGAGAAACATTGATTTTCAGGCATAAGCTTAATTTATCTATAAGAAATTTCCTCAGCGAAAAAGATTTTTTAGAAATAGAAACTCCTTTTTTAATTAAAAGTACTCCTGAGGGAGCCAGAGATTTCATCGTGCCATCCAGATTAAATCCTGGTAATTTCTATGCTCTACCTCAATCACCTCAATTACTGAAACAATTATTGATGTTTGCTGGTATGGATAGATATTTTCAAATAGTACGTTGTTTCAGAGACGAAGATTTCAGAGCTGATAGACAACCAGAATTTACTCAGTTAGACTGCGAAATGTCTTTTGTGAAGCAAGAAGACATACTAAATCTATTTGAAAATATGATGAGAAATCTTTTTAAAAAATTACTTGATATTGATTTGCCTACTTTCCCTCGACTTACTTATAATGAAGCTATGGAAACTTATGGTAGTGATAAACCAGACCTTCGTTTTGATATGCCAATTATTAATTTATCTGATAAATTAAAAGGTAATGGTTTTAAAATCTTTGATGAAGCAGAATATGTAGGAGGATTATTACTGGCTAATCAGCCATCAGTATCACGCAAACATATAGATAAATTCACTGAATGGGTAAAAAGTCCTCAGATCGGCGGCAGTGGGCTCGCATACATTAGATACGTAGATGGAGAAATAAAATCTTCTATTTCTCAATTTTTCACTAATGAGCTTTTACAAGATGTAATGGTTTCACTAAATGCTTCTACAAATGATATTCTATTTATTATTAGTGGCGATAAAACCAAATCTTTGAAAATTTTAGGAGATTTGAGGCTATATTTAGCAAAAGAATATAATTTAATACAAAAAAATATTTTTAAACCTTTATGGGTAATAGATTTCCCTATGTTTGAGTGGGATGAAGAAAATAAACGTTTCACTTCTTCGCATCATCCATTTACAAGTCCATTGGATGAAGATATTGATTTATTAGATACCAATCCATCTATTGCCAGGTCTAATGCTTATGATATGGTTATGAATGGTGCAGAACTGGGCGGAGGATCTATAAGGATCCATGATAAAAATTTGCAAAAAAAGATTTTCAAATTATTAAATTTAACAGATCAAGAAGCTGAGGATAAATTTGGATTCTTTTTAAAAGCTTTAGATTATGGTGCTCCTCCACATGGAGGCATCGCTTTTGGCATAGATAGGATAGTAGCTGTCATGCTTGGACTTAATAGCATTAGAGACGTGATAGCTTTTCCTAAAAATAATATGGGAAAAGACCTAATGATGCAAGCTCCCGCTCCTGTATCTGATGAGCAATTAAAAGAATTGCATATTAAAGTTCAATAATTTGATTAATATTCTAATTGATATTAATTAATAAAGTTTAACTTGTATAGAAATAATAAAATAGGTAATTTTTTTTTATAAAAAAATTATAATAAAATATTATCTTTACAATAAATCGTAAGCAAAAATTAATACTATATGGGGGAATTATTGATATATGATAAATATTCCGCTCATAATTTCATATTTTCCCACTCATGTTTGTTAATAGAAATATAAAATGCGGCACTTTCTATGTCAGCTTTGATAGGAGGATTTAATTTATTTATTTCTAATTCTATATTTTCTATTTGTGGATAAGCTAGCCACAACTCATCTATTATTTTATATGCTACGTGCTCTATTAAGTTATATTTATCTTTCATCACCTCAGCAATAATGAGATAAATATTTTGGTAATTAATAGTATCGTTGATGTTATCAGTTAGCATGGCAGTAGAGAGATTATGTGTTATATTAATATTTATAGAAAATAATTGTCCTATTAATTTTTCTTCTTCGAAGCAGCCAATATAGGAGTGAAATTTAATATTTTTTAAACATATTTTAGTTGTCATTTTTCTTTAAATTTGCAAAAAATAATTAAAAAAGTGATAGACAAAAATACACAAGAAAAAACAAACGACAATAAAAATTTTATTGAAGAAATCATTGATAAGCATCTATTAGAAGGTAGATTTAGCTCTGTGAAAACACGTTTCCCACCAGAGCCTAATGGTTATCTGCATATAGGACATGCTAAAAGTATTTGCCTCAACTTTGGAATAGCTAAAAAATATAATGGCACATGCAATCTACGATTCGATGATACTAATCCCACAAAAGAAGAGCAAGAATACATAGATTCTATTAAAGAAGACATACTTTGGTTAGGCTTTCAATGGGATAAAGAGTGCTACGCTTCTGATTATTTCGAACAACTCTATGAATGGGCTGTAGTATTGATAAAAAAAGGAAAAGCATATGTATGTGATTGCCCACAGGAGGTGATAAGCAAAAATAGAACTAAACCTACTGAACCTGGCATAGCCTGCGAGCATAGAGATAGAAGCATAGAAGAAAATTTATCTTTATTTGAGCAAATGCGAAATGGCAAATTCCCTGCTGGTAGTAGAGTTTTGAGAGCTAAAATAGATCTCAATAGCCCTAATATGCACATGCGTGATCCTATAATGTATAGAATTTTGTACGAAGAACATCCTCGCACAGCTAATAAATGGTGCATATATCCTAATTATGACTGGGCACATGGACAGAGTGATTCTATAGAGCATATAACTCATTCTATTTGTACTCTAGAGTTTGAAGTGCATAGACCTCTATACGAATGGTTTATTAAAGAGTTAGGTATTTGGGCACCGCAACAGATAGAATTTGCTCGTTTAAATTTATCTTATACTATTATGAGTAAACGTAAACTATTGCAATTAGTAGAAGGTAAATATGTGAGTGGATGGAATGATCCTAGAATGCCTACTATCTCTGGCCTGAGACGTAGAGGATTTACTCCAGAAAGTATTAAAATGTTTGCAGACATCATAGGAGTGGCCAAAAGAGATAATTTGATAGAATATGAATTACTAGAGCATTGTTTACGTGAAGATTTAAACAAGCGAGCTCAACGTCGTATGGCTGTTTTAGATCCACTTAAATTGATTATCACTAATTATCCTGATAACCAAGATGAATTATTAGATGCTATTAATAATCCCGAAGACCCATTATCGTCTACTAGACAGATACCTTTTTCTAAAGAAATTTATATTGAAAGATCTGATTTTCAAGAAAATCCACAAAAAGGTTATCATCGTTTTTATGTAGGTAATGAAGTTAGGCTGCGTTGGGCTTATTTCGTTAAATGTACGGGATTTAAAAAAGATGATAATGGAAATATTATAGAAATATATGGTGAATATGATCCTGCCAGCAAAGGCGGTAATAGCCCAGATGGACGCAAAGTAAAAAGTACTATCCATTGGGTCTCTGCTAAACATGCTGTCCCTATCGAGATTAGATTATATGATAAACTTTTTACTGTTCCTGAGCCAGATAATGCTGAAGAAGGTAAAACATTTTTAGATTATTTAAATCCTCAAAGTCTCATCACTACTACTGCTTATGGGGAACCATCTCTTGCTGAATTTATCGTCCCTGCTCATTATCAATTCGAGAGACTTGGTTATTTTGTTACTGATCCAGATAGCACTAGCGACCATTTAGTTTATAATCTAATAACTAAATTAAAAGATAGTTTTGCTAAAAAAAGTCAATAATTTACTGAATTTAATCTTTTGTAAATGACTCTCTCTGTAATCATTGTTAATTATAATGTAAAGCACTTCATAGAGCAGTGTCTGTTGTCGGTATATGATGCTCTCGATGGCATTGATGGTGAGGTTATCGTCGTAGATAATAATAGTGTAGATGGTAGTGTAGCAATGATTAAAGAAAGATTTCCACAAACTATATTAATCGCTAATAATGAGAATCTTGGTTTTTCTAAAGCTAATAATCAAGCTCTAAAAATAGCTAAAGGGAAATATATTTTATTACTAAATCCAGATACTATTGTAGAGAAAGATACTTTTGCGAAAACTATTGCATTTATGGAAGAGCACCCAGATGCTGGTGCTTTAGGTGTGAAATTAGTTAATGGCAAAGGACAATATTTACCTGAATCTAAACGAGGCATACCTACACCATGGGTTTCATTTTGTAAAATGAGTAACTTGATAAAACTTTTTCCTCATTCCAAAATTTTTGCAAAATATTACATGGGACATCTCAATCCAGATGAGATAAATGAAGTGGAAATATTAAGTGGCGCATTTATGCTTATTAGAAAAGATGTCCTAGATCAAATAGGTTTTTTAGATGAATCTTTTTTCATGTATGGCGAAGATATCGATCTGAGCTATAGAATTCTACAAGCTGGTTATAAAAATTACTATTATCCACAGACGAGAATTATTCACTATAAAGGCGAAAGTACTAAAAAAGGCAGTATAAACTACATTTATAATTTTTATAATGCTATGCTTATTTTTGCTCAAAAACATTTCTATTCTAAAGGAGCTAATTGGATGAAATTCCTCATTTCTATAGCTATCTATTTCAGAGCTTCTTTAGCTTTTATACAAAAATTTATAAAAAAAATTTGGTTACCAATATTAGATTTGATCATTTTATATGGAGGGCTCTATGGCATTACTACTTTTTGGGAAAATATTAGATTTCAATATGATGCCATAATATATCCGCGTCCTTATGTTTATTACGCTTTATTAATTTATTCTCTTGTTTGGATTTTAGCAATCTTTCTCAATGGAGGCTATGATAAACCTTTTCACAAAAAACATTTTTTCACTGGAATTATTAGTGGTAGTATAATCCTACTTTTGATATACGGCCTTATGAGTGAACAATTTAGATTTAGCCGCACTATATTATTGTTGGGAACTATGTGGGCACTTTTGTCTCTAATTGGAGTTAGATATTTACTAGAATGGCTTGGCGTGGGCTCGTGGGGATTATTAAAACAAAATAAAAAAATTGCAATTTGTGGTGATATTAATGATATTTACGCTGTTAAAAATATATTAGAACATAGCAATGTGCCCATAGAACAACTTTTTTATATCAATCCTAGCGATGATTATAATTCTGATCAATATTATGGCAGTCTAAATCAGTTGCCAGAAATCATACGTATTTATAAGCTAAATGAAGTAATATTTTGTACAAATAGTGTCCCTATGTCCCAAATCATAGATTCTATGAGCTATTTGTCAGATTATCATGTCGATTTTAGAATTTCATCTCCTACTAATGAGTTTTTGCTAAGCTCCAGATATATCATCAGCCCAGAAGATGTATTTTTATATGAGCTCAATAGCATTGCTAAGCCTGTAAATAGAAGAAGAAAAAGAGTATTCGATTTTTTTACTAGTTTAGCCCTACTCATATTATATCCACTTTATTTTTTGTTTATTAAAAAACCAAGAAAAGCACTAAAAAACATTATAAATGTTTTAATGAACAAAAAAACTTGGGTGGGCTACTGCTCTAAAGAATATCCACACAATTTACCTAAAATACCAGAAGGTATTTTTAATTTATTAGATGGATTAGGATTTACTAGCTCTACCAATATCTATAACGAGATAGATTTTAACTATGCTAGAGATTATCATGTAATGACTGATTTATCAATTTTATTAAGAAATTTAGGTAATCTAGGCAAAGGATAAATGTCTGTTTGCTAATTAAAAAATTAATCAAAGTGATAACAAAATATTCTAAATATTCTCTAGAAGCTGGTGTGGATGAAGCTGGTAGAGGTTGTTTGGCTGGGCCAGTCTTTGCTGCAGCAGTTATACTACCCGATAATTTCTCTCATCCTTTAATAAAAGATTCTAAAAAACTAACAGCTAAAGAACGTGAAGAAGCCCGCAAAATCATCGAAGCCAATGCTGTCAGTTACTCTGTAGCTTTTGTATCTAACGAAAAAATCGATGAGGTTAATATACTGCAAGCTACTATGATAGCTATGCATAGAGCCTTAGCTCATCTAAATATTCAACCAGAATTCGTTGTCGTTGATGGCAATTATTTCATTCGATATAACGATTTGCCTTATCAAACTATAGCAAAAGCTGATAATACTTATTATCATGTGGCAGCAGCCTCTATTCTAGCCAAAACATACAGAGATGAATATATGGCTATGCTTCACAATGATTATCCTATGTATCAATGGTCAAAAAACAAAGGTTACCCCACAAAAGTACACAGACAAGCAATTGTAGATTTTGGTATCAGTCCATATCACCGAAAATCATTTAAACTTTTATGATTGAGGATATTAAAAGTCTATACATTGATATGGGAGAATGAATATAACGCTTCGTAGAATTTCTTTCATTATTAATTTTTACTTTATGTTATAAAAAAATATTATCTTAATTTTGACTAAATTTTAGTTAAATGAAAAATTTTATTACAAATAGTAAAGAAGCTAAAACTTTAAAGGTAAGATTAGAAGAGTTAATAAGTAAAAGTGTAGAGCTGAAATTTTTAGTAGGTTTTTTTTATTTTTCTGGATTAGATGAGTTATATAAATCATTACAAAATAATAAGGATGTAATTATAAAAATACTTGTCGGATTGCAAGTAGATGAGATAAACCATCAATTAATAGAGTATGCAGATGTAGAAAATAAAAATAGCAGTGATTCTAATAATAAGATTTTTGAAAAATTTATAAACTCAATTAGAAAATCTATAAATACTGAGACTTTTGATGATGCAAATTTTTATGAACAGGTGAAATTTTTTATAGATTTAATAAAAAATGATAGGTTAATCATACGCAAAACTATTGTGCCTAGTCATGCTAAGTTATATATTTTCAAGTTGAATGATGATCAAGTAAGTCGTAACCAGCTATTTATTACTGGTAGTAGTAATTTGACAAGACCTGGATTGAGTGATCAAGAGGAATTTAATGTAGAGATAAGTGATTATGGTGTAGAAGATACTGAAGAATACTTTGATGAATTGTGGAATAATGCTATTAAAATAACAGAAAACTCAGAGAAAAAAAAGAAGATATTAGAAATAATAGAAAAAGAAACCTTAGTACGTGAAATCACTCCTTTCGAGGCTTATGCTTTTATAATGAAAAATTATATAGATGTTTTTGAGAAAAAGCAAATAGGTGACTCATTGATAAAAATTTTTACAAAGAATGGATATACACCATATAAATATCAGTTAGATGCTATCCAGCAAGCACTTGCAATAATAGAAAAAAATAATGGGGTTATATTAGCCGATGTGGTAGGATTAGGCAAAACTATAATAGCTTGTTCTATTGCTTATGAGCTACGTAAACGTGGCGTCATTATTTGTCCGCCTGGACTCAAAGGTGATCCGAAACTAAAAGATGCAGGATGGAATATGTACAAAGAACAATTCAGACTACACGATTGGGAAGTATGGTCTCTAGGAGAGCTAGATAAACTACAAACTCAAATGATAGAAGGTAAATTAAATGATATAGAAATTGTTATAGTAGATGAAGCTCATAGATTTAGAAATCAAGATACTCACAGCTATGAATATTTAAAAAATATTTGTCGTGGTAAAATCGTTATTCTATTGAGTGCTACACCTTTTAATAACCGTCCAGAAGACATACTATCACTATTATCTCTTTTCATCACTCCCAAAAATTCTTCTATTTCTTTAGATGATAATTTAGCACGCAAGTTTAGAGAGTTTAAATATTTTTTTGATAGGCTTGGCTACATAAATAAATATTATAACTCTCCAGATGAAGACAAAAAAATGAAAGCTTTTACTAAATATCATGAAGTTTTTCAAAACGATGATAGTGAAATAGACATGAATATTGTGAAAGAAAAATCTAAACTCCTAGCTAAACAAATCAGAGACATTATAGAGCCAGTGATTATTCGTAGAAATAGATTAGATCTCATTAACAATACTTCTTACCAAAATGAAATTAAAAACCTATCAATAGTAAAAGACCCTCAAGAGTGGTTTTATGAACTCAGTAAAGAACAATCAGATTTTTATGAAAAAATTATTAGTGTATTCTCAGATACTATTGGAGAACGTAGATTTACTGGGGCTATTTATAAGCCCGCACATTATGAAAAACCTTATGATAAAGATTACAATAAAAACAAACAAGAAAATTTTGAATTTACTTCTCAAGCAAATCTTTACAATTTTATTCGTAGATTACTAGTGAGACGTTTTGAGAGTTCGTTTGGTTCTTTCAAACAAAGCATCCAAAATTTAAAAAATATTAATGAATATGTTTTAGCATTTGTTAAAAAAACCAATAAGTATATTCTTGATAGAGATTTTATAGAAAAAATATATGAATTAGAGCCTGAAGAAATAGAAAATGAATTGATAAAACATATCCAAGAATTAAACAATGATAATAGTAATAAAAAAAATGCAAAAATTTACAATTTAGATGATTTTGATAAAAAAAATGAATTTTTAAGTGATATACAATCTGATATTGACCTCTTTGATGATATATTAAAAGAATTGGACAATTTTAAATTAATAGAGAATGATCCTAAATCTAAAGTTTTAATTGAAAATATTAAAAAGCAATTACACAATGAACCTCATAGAAAAATTGTGATTTTCACAGAATATATTGATACAGTGAAACATTTAAGTGAGAGGTTAAATTCTGCTTTTGATGGCAGAGTATTATCTATCGCTGGCAATATGATAGGTAAAATTGAGGATATTAATAAAAACTTTGATGCTACTTATGAAAAACAAGAAGATAAATACGATATTCTACTATGCACTGATAAAATATCTGAAGGGTTTAATCTAAATCGTGCTGGTATGGTTATCAATTATGATATACCGTGGAACCCCGTGAGAGTAATACAAAGAATAGGTAGGATAAATCGTATTAGCAAAAAAGTTTTTGATGAGCTGTATATTGTTAATTTTTTCCCCACAGAATTAGGTGCTAATGAGATGAAGTCTCGAGAAATTGCTAGTATCAAAATGTTTCATATTCATAATATTTTAGGTGAAGATGCTAAAATCTTTGACATTGATGAAGTCCCCACTCCTTCTGGTCTTTATGATAAATTAAAACAAAACCCCGACTATCTAGAACAAGAAAGTTTCTATACTAACATATTGAAAGAATATGAACAAATTAAAAATAATTTCCCTGAAATGATTACATCTTTTGATAATCTACCACGAAGGATAAAAGTTGCTAAAAAAGGTAAGGAAAATGAACTATTAGTATTTATCAAAAAATTTGGCCTATATATTAGTTATGCAAATTATAGTACTAATAATAAAACAACAGAAATAAGTATCGAAGACGCCTTCGAAAAAATAAAATGTGATGCAAATGAAAATTCTCTAAAATTAAGTGAAAATTTTTGGGATTATTATAAAGAATTAAAAGATATCTCTGATAAAAAAAATATGTCTGATAATGTGAGTAAAAATAAGAATGAAAATAATTTGGAACAAAAGGCTATAAATGCCATAAAGAGTTTAATCAATAGTAAAAATTATAGATTACAACCATATCATATTGATTTTCTAAAAATGCTCAAAGAAGATATCATAGATTATGGTACTCTCCCTACTAAAACTCTCAAGCGTATAGCTGATATGAATACAATGTCAGAAACTGGTATTGAAAAAACTATTAAAGAAATAGATTCTCTAATTAGAGAAATGGGTAGCAACTATTTAGAAATTGAAAAAAAACGCTTACAATCATTCAACAAAGAAATTATTATTGCTATTGAAAATCAAAAATTATGAATAAAAACGAATTAGATATTATTCTAAAAGAAGGCGAAGGTTATAAAATAGAATTTAAAGAAAATATAAGTGGCATAGATAAAGAAATCGTCGCTTTTGCAAATTCTTCTGGTGGTAAAATTTTTATTGGGGTAACTGATAATGGCCAATGTAAAGGAATTGTAAGTTCAAATAAATTGAAATCTCAAATACAAGATATTGCTAATAATTGTAATCCTAAGCCAGAAATTTCTATTGAAAAGATAGAAAATATTATTATAGTTACTGTCAAAGAAGGTGAAGATAAACCCTATCAATGTTCCTCTGGATTTTATATGAGAATTGGAGCTAACTCTCAAAAAATGAATAGAGACGAAATTAAAGAATTTTTTCGTTCAGAAGGAAAAGTAAGATTTGATGAAATTATTTCAAAAGATTTTAATTATGAAAAGGACTTTGATAATGAAAAATTTTCAAAATATTTAGAATTAGCCTCTATTGATAGTTATCAAAAAAGAGATATTGTTTTGTCTAGTTTATGTGTTTTAGAAAAGAAAAATAAAAAATTCTTTTTTAATAATGCAGGAATATTATTTTTTGCAAAAGAACCACAAAAATTTATTCCATGGTCTGTTTATACGGTTGTTTTATATAAAGATGAAAATGGTACTGATATTATTGATCGTAAAGATATAACAGGTTCTCTTGTAGAAATTGTTGATAAAGTTATGGATTTTGTAAGACTTAATACTAAAGTTGCTTATAAATTTACTGGTATGCCACAACGTGAAAATATATATGAATATCCATTGGAAGCTATTAGGGAGGCTGTTATTAATTCTGTTATGCATAAAGATTATTTTGAACACGGACATAATAATATTTTAAAAATTTTCTATAATAATAAAATTGAAATAGAAAATATATGGTCTAAACCTAAAAACTTTAAACTTGGTAAAACGATTTTTAGAAGAAATCAGATTATAGCTGATTTATTCGCTCGAATTCATTATGGTGAAAAATTGGGATCAGGTATAAGTAGAATAAAAGAGTATTGTAAAAAAGAAAATGCACCTTTACCACAAATAACTTATACAGACACCCATTTTTATATCGTATTTAAACCGAGCAATGAGTATATTCGTCTATCCATGACTGAAAATCATGATTCTTTAAAAACTATGGAGGAAACTATGGAAAAAACTAGGGAGAAAACTAGGGAAAAAACTAGGGAGAAAATAATTAGATTAATTTCAAAAAATCCCTATATAACTACAGAAGAACTATCAGAAAAAACTGGTTTAACTATTAAAGGAATAGAGTGGAACATCAAAAAACTTAAAAATGAAAATTTATTAAAGCGTATCGGCTCTAAAAAAGGTGGCTATTGGCAAATAATTAATAATAATTTAGAAAATCATGAGTAATATCCTCCAAAATAATAACCCCAAGATATTGAAAATCAAAAATTATGAATACACCTTATTTACACACTCTTATTAAAAATTTTAATAATGATAATTTAGAATCTTTTTTAAGAGAAAAAAGTGATAATATAGAATTTCCTAAAGAGGAATTATATGTCAATAATGAAAAATTTACCAATTATGATAATGCAGTGCTATTAGCTAAATCTGATCTGCCAGATGGCATTTTAGTTGTATGCACTCTGCAAGTTACTAAAGACCTTACTGAGCGCTCTAGCAAAAAAGAACAGTACGAATTAGCAAAAAATATATTAAAAAGTTCCAATTCCGATGCAGGTATTTTTGTCTTTTATGACAATAATAGCAATTTCCGCTTCAGCTTAGTCTATGCAGAATATCAAGGTAATAAACGCACTTGGAATAATTTTAAACGTTTTACCTACTTCGTTAGTCCACATCAAACGAATAAAACTTTTTTAGACCAAATAGGTAAAGCAGATTTCTCAACTATAGAATTGCTCAAAGAAGCATTCAGTGTTGAACCCGTTACAAAACAGTTTTATAATGAAATACAGAGCTGGTATTTCTGGGCTATGGACAAAATTAAATTCCCTACAGACTATAAATATAGTGATAACCCCGAAAAAGATGATGAAATACGCAATTCCAATAACCTCATTCGCCTCATCACTAGAGTTATCTTTATCTGGTTTATCAAACAAAAAAATCTTATAAATGATGAGCTATTTTCAGAAGATAAATTAAAAAATATTCTCAAAGATTTCAATAAAAATAATGAATCTGCTAATTACTATAATGCTATATTGCAAAATCTCTTTTTCGCTACTCTAAATCAAAAGATGAATGAACGCAAATTTGCAGAAAATAATGGGTTTCAAGAAAATAAAAAAGAATATGGTGTAAAAAATCTCTACAGATATGATGATCTTTTTCAGATAAGTAAAGAAGAAATTTTGCAACTTTTTAATATGACTCCATTTCTGAATGGCGGACTATTTGATTGCTTAGATAAAGAAAATGAAAATGGTAAAGTCATTTACATTGATGGATTTTCTAGAAATCCACAAAAAAAAGCTATTATACCAGACTTTTTATTCTTTCAAAAAAATGAAACTAAGGTAAATCTATCTAAATACGGCCTTAGCAAAGATTCACCTATCAAGGGGTTGATAAAAATTTTGCAAGAATATAATTTTACTATTGATGAAAATACACCAATTGACCAAGAAGTTGCTTTAGACCCAGAACTCCTCGGTAAAGTTTTTGAGAATTTGTTAGCCTCATATAATCCCGAAACAGCTACTACTGCTCGCAAAGCTACAGGTAGCTATTACACACCTAGAGAAATAGTTGACTATATGGTGCAGGAAAGTCTTTTTAATTATTTAATAGATAAATACCCCAATATAGACCAATCAAAGTTAAAAGAATTGCTTTCATATTCTGAAAACAGCATTGATCTCACTGAAAAAGAGAGAGATGATATAATAGCTGCCTTAGACAACATTAAAATTTTAGATCCTGCCTGTGGTTCTGGTGCCTTTCCTATGGGTGCTTTACACAAAATTGTTTATGCATTGCAAAAATTAGATCCTGATAATAGCAGATGGAAAAATCTGCAAATTGATAAAGTAAATAAAGAAACAAATGTAATCTTTCACCAAACAGATAAAAATGAACGAGAAGCTAGATTAAAAGAGTTAAATGAAATGTTTGACGAAAGTATCAATTATCCTGACTATGCTCGTAAACTATTCATTATTGAAAATTGCATTTATGGCGTTGATATCCAGACTATTGCCATTCAGATATCTAAGTTACGTTTCTTTATCTCACTAGTACTAGACCAAAAAGTTGATAATACTAAAGAAAATATGGGAATTAGAGCATTGCCAAATATGGAAACTAGATTTGTTGCTGCTAATACCTTGATAGGATTGGAAATTCCTGAGAAACAATTACTTTTTCAAGATAAAGAAATTATTGAAATACAAAATAAATTAGCTGAGATACGTCATAAATATTTTAGTACCAAAACACGTAGAGAAAAATTAGAATACCAAGAGCAAGATAAAGAATATAGAAAAAAACTTGCAGATCATGTAAAAAATTATTTAATAGAAATAAATAACGATGAAATTTATCAAATTAAAAATAAAATCGAAGAACTTAAACTAATATTACAAGACCTTATTAAAGGACCAGAAAAAATTATAGAACTTGAACAAACAACAATTTTTGGAGATATAGAAAAAATAAAGATAAATACAAATAAAAATAAAATTAATGAAATAAGATATGAAATTAAAAATTATGAAGATAAATTAAAAATTCTACAAGAGCAAATGAATACTGAGTATATTATTAAAATCACTGATAAAATTGCAAAATTTGATATCTATGACCCTAATGCATCTGCCGATTGGTTTGATCCTGATTGGATGTTTGGTGTTGAAACCGGTTTTGACATTGTGATTGGAAACCCACCATATATTCAATTGCAAAAGGCTTTTGATAAAACAAAAAAATATGCTGACCTTTATATAAATCAAAATTATAAAACATTTGATCGTACTGGTGATATTTATTGTTTGTTCTATGAAAAGGGGATAAACCTTCTTTGCGATGGTGGGCATCTGGCCTTTATCACCTCGAATAAATGGATGCGTGCAGGCTATGGTGAAAAACTCCGACAATTTTTTAACGATTATAATCCCAAAATACTCATAGATCTTGGACCTGGCGTATTTGAGAATGCCACCGTTGATACAAATATACTGATTATTCAAAAAGCAAAAAATCAGCATCGATTGCATGCCGTTACAATAAATGAAAAGAAAAAAGACAATATTGACTTTACAACTATGCTTGAGAAAAACGGCGTTATATTGCAGAACCTTTCAGGTGATGCATGGTTCATAGGTAGCGAAGCAGAGCAAAAGCTAAAAGAAAAAATCGAGCATATAGGTAAACCTCTCAAAGATTGGGACGTAAAAATCTATTATGGAATAAAAACTGGTCTCAATGAAGCTTTTATCATAGATGATACAAAACGACAGGAGATTTTAGATAATTGTAAAGATGAAGATGAGCGTCGCCGCACCGAAGCTATCATCAAGCCCATACTACGTGGACGCGATATTAAAAGATATTATTATGAATGGGCTGGGCTGTGGGTGATATTGATTCCTGCAGGATGGACAAATAAAAATAGAAAAAATGAGTCTCCTGAATTTTTTATTGAAAGTCAATTCCCGTCATTAATGAATCATTTAAAGCAATTTGAAGCAAAAGCAAAAAAACGGGACGATCAAGGAGATTATTGGTGGGAATTACGTGCTTGTGCATATTATCCCGAGTTTGAGAAAGAAAAGGTGGTGTATGGACAATTTCAAGATTATGCAGAGTATGCTCTTGCTGGTAAAGGTATATTTTTATCTAGTAATGAATATATGATAGGTGGCAATTACAATAAAAAATATTTTTTAGCAGTTTTAAATTCTAAATTAATTCAATGGTATTTACGTAATATTACAGGTGTTATGGGAGAAAAATTAAAAATTGGACAAAAATCTAATTTTATTAAAATTCCAATACCAGTTATTGATTCATCCAATCAGCACATAGTTTCACAAATCGAATCACTTGTAGATCAAATCCTCGCCGCCAAAAAAACAAATCACGCAGCAGATACCACCACATGGGAAAAAGAAATCGACCAATTGGTCTACAAATTATATGAATTGACAGACGAAGAGATAAGGATAATAGAAGGGGTAAATGAAGTAAATATTTAATAAATTTGTAAAAATTATATTTTTATGTCATCTAATCCTAACGGTTTTATTCCTCCACATGGTGGTTATCAAAATCTCATGTCTTATCAAATGGCAGAAATTGTATATGATGCCACTGTTTATTTTTGTAATAAATATATTAATAAATTTTCAAGAACCCATGATCAAATGGTGCAGGCAGCAAGGAGTGGAAAACAAAATATTGCAGAAGGCAGCATGGCATCGGGCACTTCTAAAGAAACTGAAATAAAATTAATAGGCGTCGCTAGAGCTAGCCTAGAAGAACTATTAATTGATTATAAAGATTTTTTGCGAACAAACAAACTAACATTATGGGATAAAAATGATCCTCAAGCACTTGAAATAAGAGCGCTGGGAAAATTAAAAGATAGGTCATATAAGACTTATAGGTCATATATTGAAGATTCTAACCCAGAGGTTTCAGCAAATACTATTATCTGTTTAATTCACCAAACAAATTATCTATTAGATCAACAAATAAGAAAATTAGAGGAACAATTTATAAACGAAGGTGGAATAAGAGAAAATATGATGAAAGCCAGATTAAATAATAAAAAAAATAAGAATTAATTAAACACTCGAATAATCAAAGAATGGGCTTTCCTTTAGCAATTCACAAATAGACCCAAACAAAACACCTCGTAAAGGCGTATAATCATATATCACATTCATATAAAAAAGTCGTGGATTCATCAAATCCCAATTATCATCACCATTCAATATGGTTACCTGGACACGATTATTCTCAACCAGGTGCATATTTCATCACCATTTGCACGCACAATAGGCAATGTTTATTTGGTGAAATTGTTGATGGAGAAATAATGTTAAATAAATTCGGGGAATTGATAAAATCCGAATGGCAGAAAACCGGCATTATTCGCCAAAATATTATTATTGATGCATTCATTATTATGCCAAATCATTTACATGGAATTTTAATTATTAATGATGATTTTTGTTGTAGAGACACGTTGCAACGTGTCTCTACAATAGGGCAAAAAATAAATAAAAATAATCAAATTGAACAATTTGGGAAACCCACAAAAAATTCAATTCCAACCATTGTGCGATTATTCAAATCTACCACAACCAAACAAATAAATCAAATTCGTCAAAACCATGGCATTCCTGTCTGGCAACGCAATTATTACGAACATATCATCCGAGATACCGATGATTTATCTCGCATTCGTCATTATATTGCGAACAATCCCAAGAATTGGAACAATGATGAATATAATATAAACCCTCAATGAAACATCTCATATAAACATACAATCATACCATATTAACCACGACCTTTAGGTCGTGGAACTACAAAGAAGAGGAATGGGCTTTAGCCCTGACATATTCTGCATAATGGATGCGATAATAAATGACAAAAAAACGTTGTATGTGAAATTCATAAATCAATTAAATAACAGATTGCCACAATAAAAACTCTTCGTATGAACATATAATCATACCATTTATTAACCACGACCTTTAGGTCGTGGAACAACAATGAAAAAGGTATGGGCTTTAGCCCTGAAATATTCTGAATAATGGATGCGATAATAAATAACAAAAAAAGCAACGTAAAGGCATATAATCATATCCTTCAAAGAAATGGCACACAAACACAAAAGAAACAAATATACAGATCACTTTGCAAATTATTTTTATTAATTTCGAATAAAAAAATGCTTCTATCTGTCATTGGTTATCCTATAGCTCATAGTCTCAGCCCAGTACTATTTGATTATTTTTCGACCAAATATCATATACCCCTGCATTATTCTAGAATTGCAATAAACAATATAGATGATTTTAATATTTTTTTCGATAATAATAATTATTTATTCGATGGTTTCAATATCACTTATCCATTAAAAAATGAAATTTATTCTCGATGGCAAAAGCATTCTGATATACCATTTGGCATTAAATCATGTAATACCCTTATTTGCAAACCTAATATAAAGATTTATAATACTGATTATCTAGCAATTAGACATATCATTAATAAAGAAATTAAAGATATGTGGGATCATGCTATAATACTGGGCTCTGGTATGACTGCAGCTGTATGTGCTTGGGAATTAATCAATTATAGCAAACCAATAATTATTTTTTATCATAAAAATATTAATGTTGACTTTTTCCCTCAAACTCACAATATTCACTACAAACAACTTAATGAATTTAATGAAATAACATATAGCAATGCTCTTATTATCAATACATTATCACCTTTTGCTAATTATGATTTTTTACCTAATAAAATATTCATGGCTACAGCGATCATTGATGCTGATTACCGAAATAAACCATTGGAAGATATCGCTCTAAAGAATAATATTAACTACATAGATGGCTATCATTGGCTTTATTATCAAGGTATAGAAGCATTTAAACTTTTTACAAATCAAACAAATTTACAAGTAGAATATGATGAGAAATGGCTAAAAAATATTAAATATGATAAAATTGCATTAATAGGTATGAGTGGAGCTGGCAAAACAACAATCGGCAAACTATTAGCACAAAAAATAAATTATGAATTCATAGATTTAGATGACCAGATAGAAAAGAAAGTAAATAAATCTATCTCGCAAATATTCACTGACAGAGGAGAAGAATTTTTTCGTCAATTAGAAACTAATACGCTCGCTGAGTTAATAAATAATGATAAAATAGTAATATCTACTGGTGGCGGCATAATTAAAAATGAAAAAAATAGAGAAATTCTAAAAAATAATTATTTTAATATTTTTCTGAATGTATCTATAGATGAGGCATTAGAAAGATTACAACAAAATGAAAATAGGCCACTTTTGTTAGGTAATCCTAAAGACAAATGGCAAAAATTATATAATGAAAGGTTATTATTTTATTATCAAACCGCTGATTATATTGTTAATGCTGATAAAATTAATGTAAATTTGATTTATGAAGATATCAAAGAAATTATTAAAAAATAATATAACTATATCAATGCTAGGCTCTAAGAGTGTAATAATACGACATCTATTAATCACTCTCTTTCATAGCAACGAAATCATATTGAGAAATATTCAATTGTGTGATGATGTGAGGGCTGCTATCAATATTTTAAAAATTTATGGCAAAACTATCAACCTCACTAATAATAATACTATTAGAATTTCTGGATCTATAAATCATTTACCAGAAGAAATGCATTGCGGAGAATCTGCTACACTGCTACGAATGCTTGTACCCATCAATCATAGCTTGCAAAATAAAGGTAGATATACAGGAGACAAAACTTTACTAAATAGAGATTTCAGAGATATGAAAGAGATGCTCACACCATTAGGACTACAATTCACAAGTGATAAACCACAATCAGATATTTTCAAATTACCTTTTTCTGTGTTTGGTAATATAAGCTCACAAGATAATTATTACATTAAAGCTGATAAAAGTTCTCAAGCAGTTTCAGGATTATTAATATCACGTAGCTTTAATAATGTACCATCTACGATATCCTGCTCATCATTAGTGAGTGCACCATATGTGTATTTGACAGCAGATATTATAAATATGTATAGTAAAATTATAGAATTTAATGATAAAACCTTCATAATTAACCCTATAAGCTCAATGGAATCGTTTAAAGATTTTTTCATAGAAGGAGATTGGTCATTAGGAGCTATGATATTGGCATTAGGATTAACCATTGATAATTGCAAAGTGAAAAATTTAACTGCACATTCTCCACAACCAGATAGCAAATTTTTAGAACTTTTTGATAATTTATCAATAAGATATCAAGTAAATGAAAAAGACCAAAGCATCATTACTCATAGACAGAGCTATCCTGGCTACACATATGATATTACAGATACACCAGATTTAGCACCTGCATTAATGATCTTAGCTGCTAATGCTAATAGCCCATCTATAATAAATGGTATCTGCCGCCTCACAAATAAAGAAACTAATAGAGCTAATACTTTATCAGAAACTTTTATTAATCTTGGTGGCAAATTAGATGTAATAAATGACAATAATTGGATAATTTATCCTTCGCAAATGCATGGTGGCAAAATTCATTCTCATAATGATCATCGTGTAGCTCTCCTAGCAATATTTTTAGGATTGCAATCAAACGAAATAGTAGAGATAGATGATTGTGAATGCATTAATAAGTCCTACTCAGCACAATTTTTAAAAAACTTGTTAAAATAAAAAAAGGGAGCAATTAAACTCCCTTTTTTTAAATGCTTTATCTTTAATTGCTTATTCAGGATGAATAGCCTCTACAGGACAAACCTCTGCACAAGAACCGCACTCAGTGCAAAGTTCTGGATCAATTTTATAAATTTCTCCTGGAGAAATAGCCTCTGCAGGACATTCATCTATGCATGAACCACATGCTGTACAATCTTCAGTAATTACGTATGCCATAATCAAATTTTTTTTGTTTTTGCAAAGATAAGAATATTTTTCTTTATTAAAAAATAACATCTAAAATGAGAATGTTCTAAAGAAACACTTATAATCAAGGATATACATTAACATCCAATATTATAAAAAATGAGTTATTGATATTAATCAATGAATAATATGTATTTTTAATGAGGTATTATAAATTCTTAAAGAAGTAAAAAATGGGTATATAACATTTTGTATGGACAATAAAATTTTGAATAAAATTGTATTTACATAAGAAATGCAAACAAATATTGGAGCGAATACTTATTGAGATAATTATTCAGCTTTTAATAAGTTGCATTTGAAGGCTTAAGGAAAAAGGGTAATAGAATTAATATTCTGTTATACTTAATTGTTATTATTTATATTTTTGTTTCATCAATTTCCAATACTTGTCCCACGCCCATCTGTCGTGCGATGACAAGTTTAGCAACCTACCAATGTCTGGCTCTATAATATCTTTTAGGTACTTATTCATCACTACGAACCACATCAAATAGCTCTGCAAGTACTTAGTAGCTACCCCGTGAAATCTTGTCAACCATTTCTTAAAATTGTCTATCTTGCTCTCTACTATCTCTACACTGTATAAACCTCTTTTTAATTGCTTTTTGTTTACTATTACTTTTTTACTATTAATACCTTTTACTGCCTTCTTGAATTCCTTCTTAGGCTTTACACATAGTACATTACTTTCTGTTATCCTTTTATTTAGCTCTTTTTTCAATTGCTCATTCTTAACTTTTTTATCTCCTACATGTTTGAAAAGTAAATTTCCCTCTCTGTCTGTTACTACTAATACTGCCACTTTGGGATGACGCCTCTTCTTTGCTTTTTCATATTCTTCTCTACTTTTGTATTTCCTTCCTTTTTCTGAATATTGCATTAGCAATTCATCTGCCTCCACTATACCTGAGAAACTAATACCTCCTTCAAATGATCTCAATGCTGCTAATATCCTATGCCTCCATCTAAAACTTGTTTTTAAGCAAATACCCACTTCATCAGCACAAGCTCTTAAGCTTTTACCCTCAAGCATACAGCGTAAATAGTCTAACATCAATGGATATTTACGCATGCGATATACAAAGGTGCGTGCTGTTTCACTGAATTGGTATCTACAATTTTTGCATCTATATATTTGCCTACCTTTTCTAGTACCAGCTTTGATAACGTTTTCACTTTTACAGTTTGGGCAGATAGCTGCTGTTGATTTAATTTTTAGCTTTTGGTAATCTACTACTGTAGCATGGTCATCTATTAGAAATTGATAAAGCTGATCAAGAAAATCACGTTTGTGATCTTTAGGGAGAGCGAGGTATTCTTTTGAATTTTTTAATAATTTCTCCATGATAAAAAATTTTTAACAAAAATAATAAAATATTTTTATTTAATATATAATCAATAAGTCTAACACAATTTATATTTTATTAACCCCAGCTCACACTTGGATAAACCCTATTTTACCAAATATCGCTATTCATAAAGCTACCACTGCCTACCTTTTATTCGCATGAACGAAACATCTTTAGAAACTTTAAAAAAAAATAAATTTATAAAAAACTGACTTGGTGTGTTTTATGAAATTACTAATCTTTAACTTAACCCACAATATATGTTATATAACCTAAAAAATTAAATGATAAACGAAGAATAATATTCATTTTTTAGTGAGTGCGAATAGTTGTACTAAATTTTCTATAATTTACTCACATGAATATTGTTTTTTCAAATGTAATAATTTACTTTTCTCTATAGCTTTTTCTCAGCTCATTTCACTTTTGCAATGCGTTTAATCTTTGAATAGCTTTATCAAAATTTGTTTTGTATTTCAAGCTTGTTTTGTAATCTGATATTGCTTTTTCATTTTCACCAAGTAGTTCATATGCTAAACCTCTATTATAGTATGCTTCTGCATAGCTAGAGTCTAGTTCTATAGATTTATTGAAATTATAGATTGATCGATTAAAATCTTTTTTATAAACCAAATATATGTATCCTAAATTATAATAAGCAAATTTATTGGTAGGATTTATCGTAAGAATTTTTTGATAATGTTCTATAGCCTGGTCTATGCGATTTGTATTTTGCAAATGATAGGCATATATATATAGTGCTTCCTCAGAGTTAGGTTTTATTCTCAGAGCAGCTTTGAAATATTCATCGGCTAATTGCAGGTCTTTATTACTCAAGAGTTGCCCAAGCTTTAAGAATGCCTCATAATAATTAGGATCTGCCTGTGTAGCTCGTTGCATTGCTGCTATAGCTTTATTAGTGTCGCCCTGCTCTAAAAGTCCATATCCTTTCATAAAATATGCTTTTGCATTATTGGGATCTAGGTCTGTTATTTTATTTAAATATACATAACTTTTTTCATAATCACCTATTAGAAAGTAAAGTTCTGCTAGTTTAGACAATGCTTCTATATTTTCATCATCTAATTCTAGTGCTCTCAATAGTGCATCTCTACAATTGTTTACTGAATTTCTAGCTAAATATAAATCGCTCAGTATCACATGATATCTAGAGACGTTAGAATTTATTAATAATGCTTTGCTAATAGAGGAGTAGGCACTATCTATTTGCTCAGCTGATAAAAATATTAAAGCTCGTTCTGCCCATAAAGAATCATTTTTGGGATCCTTAGCTAATAATGAATCTATATTTTGGATTTGTTTTTCCCAGCTTGCTAACTCTTTATCTTGTTGCTTTGATGGTTCTCTATAGCATGATAATATTAATACTAATGAACTAACAATGACTATGAACAATTTGTTTTTCATATTGTTTAACTAATTGTAAAATTGACAATAAAAAAATTTTTTTATGTTATAATTATTACATTCATAACATATAGCATTTACTAACATTACTTTGTATAAGAAGGAATTTTAAATTAATTTAATCAGGCGTTTTGAGCTAATTTTTCTCTTATTTTACTTTCTATTTGGTTAGCTAAATCTGGATTATCTAATAGTAATTTTTTTACTTGTTCTCTACCTTGTCCTAATTTATTATTATCATATGAATACCAAGATCCACTTTTCTGAATAATTTCTAAATCTGCTCCCAGATCTATTATTTCACCAATTTTGCTAATACCTTCACCAAAAATAATATCAAATTCTGCTTGTTTAAATGGTGGAGCTACTTTATTTTTTACAACTTTAGCTCTCACTCTATTACCCAAATATTTTTCACCTTCTTTTATTTGGCTTACACGACGAATATCTACTCTCACAGTAGAATAGAACTTAAGAGCATTACCACCAGTGGTAGTCTCTGGATTACCAAACATTACACCTATTTTTTCACGTAGTTGATTAATAAAGATACACAAGCAATTCGTTTTACTAATATTTGCTGTTAATTTTCTTAATGCTTGCGACATAAGTCTAGCTTGCAATCCCATTTGTGAGTCTCCCATTTCGCCTTCTATTTCACTACGTGGAGTGAGGGCTGCTACAGAATCTATGACTATAACATCTACTGCGCCACTACGTATTAGAGCATCAGCTATTTCTAGAGCTTGTTCACCATGATCAGGTTGAGAAACCAGCAAATTTTCAATATCTACACCTAATTTTTGAGCATAATTAATATCAAAAGCATGCTCTGCATCTATGAAAGCTGCTATACCACCAGCTTTTTGTGCTTCTGCTATAGCATGAATAGCCAAGGTTGTTTTACCAGAACTCTCTGGTCCATATATCTCTACTATTCTGCCTCGCGGATAACCACCTACTCCTAAAGCCAAATCTAATCCAATGCTACCCGAAGATATAGTCTCTATTGGTTCTACTGGATTATCACCCAGCTTCATTACTGATCCTTTACCAAAGGTTTTATCTAATTTATCTATTGTTAGCTTAAGGGCTTTTAATTTATCATTATCTTCTGTTGCCATATTTTTTATTTTATTTTTAATATATCTAGTAATTGCTGTGTACTATTAGCTGTATCTACATTTTTTATCACCTCTTGGATGATACCATTTTCATCTATTACAAATGTGGTTCTCAATAATCCCTCAGTTTCTTTGCCACATCTTATTTTTTTGTCCCATACACCATATTGATTTATTATCTTTTTGTCTGGATCTGGCACTAGTGTGAAGTTTAAATTGAATTTTTCTCTGAAATTATTATGTGATTTCTCATTATCTGGACTAACACCGATAACCTCAAAACCTAATTTAGTGAGGTATTCATAATTATCTCTAAAATTACATGCTTCCTTTGTGCAACCACTTGTATTATCTTTAGGATAAAAATATAAAATTACTTTTTTGCCTTTCAGATCAGACAATTTCATCTCTTTGCCACTAATATGTATAAAACTAAAATCTGGTGCTTTTTGACCTTTATCTAACATAATTTTTTTGTAAAATTAATAAAAATTTTTGATTTACTAAAATGTATTTTTAAATGCTGTAGGCTCTTGATTTATATATAATATTTTTATAAAAAATTATTTAACAAAAAAATTGTAATATATTTTTATGTTTATATCATGAACCTACTTATCATCCATAGAATAATTATTTATAATTTAATTTTTTTTGTAATTTTGGAATAAAAAAATGGGAAAAATATCAAAATTTTTAATCTTAAGTATACTTTTATTTCCAATATTAGCATTTAGTCAGCAAAAAATAGAAATTTATGGTAAATTAATAACTCCTACTACATTTACTCAAATCACATTATCTAATTATTTAAATCCTGGAGCTTTTACTATTAATGCACCTATTATAAATGCAGATTCTTTTTATATCTCAATAGAGCAAAATACTCCAGAAGAGATTTATAAATTGTATTTTAATAGTAGGAATAATTTTTTAGCTTTAGTACTGAGACCTGGTGAGAAAGTTCATTTATTGATAAATCCTCAACAACTTGGATATATGCCAAATATTGAAGGTTCACCTAATAGTAAAACTATTTATGAAGTAGAAAGGATTTTAGCTAACATTCAAAAGCAGATAGATAGCGTCCAGAGATTATATAATTCTGCTGTAGATCGAGAAACAAAGGATAGAGTAGGTCGAGAATACATGACTCTAAACAATGCTAAAAATGTTTATTTAAATAATGTGATTAGAAGTAATCCTGGCAGCTTAGTGAATTTATTTTTTATAGAAAGACTAAACATAGATAATGGCTTTGCTGATACATATAAATTAGTTGATAGTACATTGATGAAAAATTACCCCAATCATCCTGGTGTTTTAAACTTTCATAATAAAACTCAAGCCTTACTAAAGACAAGTATAGGGTCTAAAGCTCCCAATATTAAATTGCCAACACCTAATGGTGATTCTTTATCGCTATATGATATTAAAGGCAAATTAATTTTAGTAGATTTTTGGGCTAGTTGGTGTGGACCATGTAGAAAGGAAAATCCATATGTAGTAAATGCATATCAACTTTATCATCCAAAAGGATTCGAAATTTTTGCAGTTTCTCTTGATAAAGACAAACAATCATGGATTAATGCTATAAACACTGACAAATTAATTTGGTATCATGTGAGTGATTTGAAATATTGGAATTCAGAAGCTGCGAAACTATATGGTGTGAGTGTGGTACCTTATAATTTTTTACTTGACAAAAATCACATTATTATTGCTAAAAATTTAAGAGGAGAAAATCTAAAGGATTTTTTAGATCAATATTTTAATAAAAAATAATTACATATTTTTATATTTAGCAGATAGATTACCGCATGCTGCTTGAATTTCATTACCTTTTGATTTTCGTATAGTAGCTAAAACTCCTTTTGATTTTAATAATTGTTGAAATTGCAACATTTCTTGATTAGTGGGAGTTCTATACTCACTAAAAGGATGTGGATTATATGGAATTAAATTTACTCTTGCGTTTATCTGTTGAGCTATCTTAGCCAACTCATTAGCATGAGATGGAGAAATATTAGTATCTTTCAACATCAAATACTCAATAGTCAATTTTCTATGATTACTAAAATGATTTTTATATTCTATGAAAATGTCAATTATAGTTTGAAGTGGATAAATGTTTTGTACAGGCATTAATTGAAGTCTTTGCTCATCAAAAGGGCTATGCATACTCCAAGCGATATTCACTTTAGTATTTTCTATACAAGCCACTAATTTATCTGCTATACCTATTGTAGATAGAGTAATTCTATGTGGACTAAGTGCCCAGCCATCTGGATCTGTCAATAATTTTATTGCTTTAAATACTGCATTGGTATTATCTAATGGTTCACCCATACCCATAAAAACAATATTTGTAAAATCATTAATTTCATCAATTGCCATTAACTGCCATAATATTTCACCTGCAGAAAGATTACCATTGAAACCTATTTTACCAGTAGCACAAAACTTACAACCATATCTACAACCAGCTTGAGTAGATAAACAAATAGTAATTCTAGGTTCATCATTTATGACAGCAGTTTCGATAGATTTTTTTTCATCAAAAACAAATAAATATTTTTTTGTGCCATCATTGGCTATATCTATTTGTGCTGGAGGTGGATAAGATAAATTAAATTTTTCTTTTAGCGTTGCTCTAAGTGCTAATGGCAGATTTGACATTTTATCAAAATCATAAATATGTTTTTTATATATCCACTGATAAATTTGCTTAATATTATAATTTTGAATATTTTCGATATCACTCAATTGATTATGAATTTCATTATAATCTAATCCTAATAAATTTTTTTTATACATAAAATATTGACTTATTTTAAATTAGCAGAAAAGAATACTACTATCTTTTCATTTTGTAGCCTTGCTTTTAGCCAACTAATAATTCGTTCTTTCTCATTTTTTGGCATATCATCATTTGCTATACCAACTAATAAAACAGTAGTACTATCTAGAGAATTATCTGCTTTAAAGATATAAGTATCAGCTATAGCACACGATATAATGTTACTATTAATGATAGTCAGTTCATTAATTAGATTTTTTGCTAATAAAGGTCTAGATTTAATGCTATCAATTATAGCATTTTGTTTATTTAATTCTGCTTCAAGACTAGATATTTGTAAGATAAGCTTTTCTTTTTCTTGATATTCTTTTTGGTCGATAGCAAACCCTTGTTTTATGACCACCTCAGCTTTTAAGTCAAAATTTTGCAATCTACTAGCTATTAATTCCTTATCTTTTTCATCAAGAGTAGTCCCACCATATATTAAGTTAATTACTTTTTTTTGTGGATCTATGGAATAATCTAAAAGGTATTTATCATCAATGACTCTGACATTATCAATATATTTTTTACTTTTTTCCATAAATCTCTCCTGCTGTACTAAACGATTACCTAGAAAAATACTAGGAATAAGAGTTAGGATGATAATTAATGTTACATACCTTTTAATAACCTTTTGACGTGCAGGAGCTGCATTTTCATGAATAGGAAATTTTAATAATTTTGAAACTAATAAAGCTGCTAAAGCAATAAATACAGCATTGATAGTAAAAAGATATAAAGCGCCAAATAAAAAAGAAACTTGTAAAGTAGCTAACCCATATCCAGCAGTACATAATGGTGGCATTAGAGCAGTAGCTATGGCTACACCAGGTATAACTGTACCTTTTGTTTTTGTACTCATAGCGATAATACCAGCAGTACCACCGAATAACGCTATCAAAACATCATAAATAGTTGGGCTTGTACGAGCCAATAGCTCTGTCTGTGCAGTTGATATAGGGGTTATAATAAAATATAAAGTAGCTGACAAAAAAGCAGTGATAATAGCAAATAAAAAATTATTTAAAGATTTTTTGAATAATTTAATATCATATACTGCAATGCTATAACCAATACCATTAATAGGACCTAACAAGGGAGAAATTAACATAGCACCTATAACTACAGCAGTACTATTCATATTTAACCCAACAGAGCAAACCAAAGTAGAACACATTAAAATCCAAAGATTAGTACCCTTGAAATTGACACCTTCTGAAATCTGATTGTATATAGAATTAGGATCTTCTAATTGATGAGTTAATTTGAAGTGATTTAAAAACTTATAATACCATCTTTTATATTTATTAATCATAATATTTTTTTTACAAATTTACAAAATATAAAAAAATAAAACAACGAAATAGATATTAGGGAGGATTAATAAGTAGGATAAAAGTTTATAAGAGAAGTTTAAAGTAATGTTTAAATGTTATAATATAAATATGTTATTGACATCAGAGCACTGTACCGCTCCCATGCCCGCCTATCCGACGCCGCCAAGTTCAGTATCCTCCCCGTATCTTCTATTACCATCTCTGCCAAATACTTTCCTCTAATAACAAACCACATTATATAGTTTGTTAAATATTTTGTCGCCACTCCACGAAACTTATAATATATCCACCCAACAAAATCTGTTATTTTCTTATGAACAGTTGATACGCTGTATATACCTTGCTTCATCTTGTTTTTGTTAGTTATCTCTTTGTGTTTGATGTGCTCTGCATTTACTGTCTTGAAAGCTTTTTTATTGCTGCCACATATCACTGAATTATCAGATATTCGAGATTTTAGAAAATCAGATACGTGGTCAGCTTGCACTCTATTGTCTTCTAATTTTTTGAACAAAATATTTCCACTTCTATCTGTGGCAGCTAATACTGCCACTTTCGTTGGCTTCTTTTTCTTTAATTTTTTTAACTCTTTTTTGTCTCGTTTCTTTTTACCTTTCTCGGAGTAATTCATTAGTAGCTCTTCTAGTTCTACTACTCCAAAGAAATTTACATTGTCTTCAAAAGATTGCATAGCACATAATATTCTGTGTCTCCAAAAGAAACTTGTTTGCAGACAAATACCAACATTTCTAGCACATTCTCTCAATGTCATTCCTGCTGACATACATTTGATGTACTCGAGCATTTTATCTCTGTGATGAATGCCATACATAAAAGTTCCTGTAGTAACTCTAAATTGCCTGCCACAAGTTTTACACAGATAATTTTGTACACCATGCTGCAGACCATTTTTTATCACATGACTGCTGTTGCAATCTGGGCACAGTATACCAGTAGACATGGCCTTGAGCTCTTGATAATCGACTATATCTTTGCCTTCATTTATCAATTTATTATATAAATTGTCGTAGTATTTGCGTGTGCCTTCTTTAGTGAGAGCAAAGACATCAATTTTTTCTTCAAAAATATCTTCCATAATAATTATATTTTTTGCAAATATATAATTAAATTTTATAATATATCATATTTATTTCATAAAATATAATTTTTACTTTGTATAGGGACTGTTTTTAACAGTCCCTATACATTTCTCGCTACCCCTTATTTGCTATCAAATATCTATAAATAGAAAAAGGGATTCTTTAGAATCCCTTTTTCTATTTATTAACTCTATTTTATTTAAGTTCTTTATAAGTAAACCACCAATCGTATCCTTCATAATCTTTTTTACGTTGTTCTATTTCTGCAATATTTTTAGGTGGTGGCACTATGCCTTTATCTCCGATTAGTTCATTATTTGGCCAATTGTGTGGTAGGGATACTTTAAATTTATCATTCATTTGTAGTGCTCTTAGTGATCTTAAAATTTCATCTACATTTCTGCCAATTTCTTGTGGGTAATAAAGCATTATACGTATTATTCCGTTTGGATCAATTATAAAGACAGCTCTTGTAGTTTCTGATCCTTTACTCGGATGTATCATTCCTAGAGTGTTAGCTACTGTTCCTAATGAATCTGCTATTATTGGGAAAGGTACTTCTACATGTAAATTTTCTTTAATCCATTCTACCCATTTAATATGTGCAAATACTTGATCTACACTGAGTCCTAGCAATTCTGCATTTAAACTTTTGAATTCATCATTCCTTTTAGCAAAAGCATAAAACTCTGTTGTGCATACTGGTGTGAAGTCGCCTGGATGACTAAATAATACCAACCATTTACCTTTGTAATCATCTGGTATTGTTTTGGGACCGTGGGTAGTTAATACTTTCATTTGTGGTAATGGGTCGCCTAATAAGGGAATTTTTCCTGTTTCCATATTTTTATTTTTTTGTGGGTTGTTTTTCATTTTTTATATTTATTATGACATCTATATCTCCACTATTAGCTATCTCAGGATATTTATTTTTGAAATATTCAGTCAGTAAATTATCTAAATCTTTATCTTCTAAATCTTCGATATTGCCATCAAGATAATATAGATGAAAATGCTTTTCCTTTATAATATCGTACCTTATCACATTACTATCTGTCATTAATTTACTTACAATATTTTTTTTCTCAAATTCTATCAGAATATTATATATAGAAGATAATGATATGATAGGTAATTCGTTTTTTAGATGTAAATAAATATCTTCGGCACTTGGATGCATAGTAGAATTCATTAGATATTCTAGTACTTTTATTCTCTGGATTGTAGCCTTAACCTTGTGAGTTTTTAAAATATTTAATGCATCCATTTATTGTTAATTTTATATTGCAAAATTAATATTAATTTTTTAATTATAATAATTTTTATTTTAGAATTATTCTAATCTAAATTTGTAATTAATTGTATATCTGTAATTTACATATAATATGATATTTATCATATTAAAAAATGAAATATTTTTATTTTATATAAAAATATACTATTTTTGTAAAAATATTTTATCTAATGAGAAGATTATTACTTATTATCTTCCTAATATTCTCAATAATTAATATTAAATTACTAGCCGATGATAAACTAGCAAAAAATAATGATTTATTTAAAAATTCAAATAATTTTTCTTTAAACCAAATAATAGACAAATTAAATACAATAAATGATACAAATAAGGTAAATAGCTATTTTGATTTTTTGGAGAGCCAAATATTATTCCATAATGATTTAACCTTTTCTGCAAAATTAGAATTTGCGCAAGGATATATGAATTATTTATACTCTAATAATTTACAAGCTTTAAAGCATTTTGCTACTTCTTATAAATTATTCAATTCTCTTAAAGATACTAATGGGATAGTATATTCTCTCTATTACCAGAGCATAATCGCTAATAATATAAATTTAAATTCTATAATATTAAATAATTTTATAGAAGCTAAAAAATATATACCTGGATTTAAAAATGATAGTTTATTAATAGAATTTTATAGATTATTAGGTTCTGCGTATTTTAGGATGAACTTGTACAGTGAAAGTATAAATGCTGTGCAGTCTGCTATAGAGTTAGCATATAGGATTAATAGCACCGACCAACTATTACGCTGCTATATGAATTTAGCCCTTAATTTTATAGAAATCAATAAATACAAAGAAGCAGAAGATCTTTTGACAGATGTTTTAGAAAAGTCAAAAAAACTTAATAATGATAATCTTATTGGAATGTCATACTCATATTTGGGGTATCTATATAATACTTTAGGACAATATGAAAAATGTATTGAATATAATCTAAAAGCTATAGAATATCGTAAAAAAGCTAAAGACAAATCTGGATTAGTTGCAGAGCTTAATAACATAGCTGATAGCTATTACAAATTGGGTAAATATACTAAAGCATTAGAATATGCTAAAGAAGCTATAGGATATGCGGATAGCCTTAATAATTTAGATTCTAAAATAGCAACTAATTTAATTATTGCTGAAACATATGCTCACTTAGGTAATTACAAAAATGCTTATGAAACTCTACAAAAATCCTATAATGCTTATAAAGATAAATATAATCAAATGTTTATCCAAGAAGCTATAGATATATTGGTAAAGAGTAATTATGACTACCTCATTAATGAAAATATGTCTCTTAAACAAAATATTGAGTTAAATAATAAATTATTAAAAAATAATAAACAATTACAATTTTTCTTGATTATTAGCTTGTTATTTGCTCTAGTGATAGCACTTTTGCTTTATAGGAATATGAGGATCAATCGCAAATATGTTAGAGAAATGGCAGAGATGAATGCAGAGCTCATAAATATTAATGAAAAATTAAAACAAAATGAAAAAGAACTACAAATAGCTAATCAAACTAAAGATAAATTTTTAAGCATCATCGCTCACGATATTCGTAATCCTATCGCTAGCTTAATAAGTTTCATACATATTATGAGAAGAGATTTTGATGATATGCCTGCTAAAGAGAGAAATGAACTTATCGATGAGTTAGAAAAAGTAGTTACTAATACTAACCAACTTTTAGATAATTTATTACTGTGGGTGAGATCTCAATCAGGAAGAATCGACGTTAAAATAGTAGATGCTAATCTAAAAGACATTTTGTCTCAAATGCAAGCTCTTTTTTCTTCATTAGCAAGTCAGAAATCTATAAAACTAGTTTTCGAAGGACAAAATGATTTAATATTCAAAACCGATATAGATATGCTTAATACTATACTGAGAAATCTTATTAGTAATGCTATCAAATTCACCCCGCCAAATGGCATAGTAACTATAAAAAGCATGATCGAAAACAATAAACTCATAATTTCAGTCAGTGATACTGGGATAGGTATGTCTGATGATATTAAGCAAAAAATATTTAAAATAGGTGAAAAAGTAGTACAATATGGCACTAATCAAGAAAAAGGTTCTGGACTAGGTCTTTTACTAGTCAAAGAGTTTGTAACACTTCTAAATGGCACTATAGATTTTGAAAGTGAAAAGGGCAAAGGAACAACATTTACAGTAACATTGCCCCTAAATTGATAAATAAAATTTATTTTTAATAAAAAGAAAATTAGTAATTATTAAAGGGTTGATAATAATATTTTAAATGATTTTTATTTGAATTTATGATAATCTCCTCGTTCTCTTTTTTGATATTTCAGCTCTTCAGCTACTGTATCTGCGAATCGTATGAAAAAGTCTAAATGATTTTTGGCTAAATAATTTTTTGCTTCATCAGATCCCTGGCAGGCCATTGCTATAATCATGTATGTTTGTAAATTATGTTGATTTAACCAGTCAAGTGCATCTTTATCTCCATCCATAGCATCTGATAACAAAGATAATTCTAAAAAACCATATTTTAATAACCATTGATATGCATCTTCGTCTGCCCTTATCGCACTAGCAAATGCAGCTATTTCGGGATAACCATTTTCTATTAAAAAATTAAAAAATTCCTTTTTCCCAGATATGGCTTGCTCCATAGCCAATAATATCCTAATATCATAATCCCATAAATATTTCATTTGTCGCATATAAATTCATTTTTTATGTAGCATTATAATAATAGTAAAAAAATTAAATTATGCGTAAATTTTTATTTCACAGTTTACTTTATCTTGCAATTTAGTTTTAATATCTTCTAATTCTGCAAAAGTTAATTTTTCTAAATTATTTGCTGGTGTAGGACGATCTATCACATAGAGCATCCACATTTTAGGATTTATCTTATTGATAGCAGCTACGAGAGCATTTAGAGATTCTTCACTAGTATTATCTATTTTAGTCTCATTATATTTACCACGTAGTAATAATGTTTGTATTATTTTATTTGGAACCGATAAATTTGCGTAATTCTCTATTATAGTTTGAATATTAATTTTATACATTGGTCGATTAATTATTTCAAACTCTTGCTGTATAGCACTATCTAATTTCAGTATTGGTTGATCTATTATGGATAAAGCTTCCTGCACTTGAGGTAAATGAAGCATACTTCCATTAGTTAATACAGTTACTTTAGCATCAGAGAAATATTTATCTCTCAATGAAATAGTTTGTCTCACTATTGTTAAAAACTCTGGATGTAGAGTAGATTCTCCATTACCAGAGAATGTTATAGAATCTAGATTTATGTTTTTATCTTTTAGTTGTTTTAAATGATCTTCTAAAATATTTTTGAAAGTTTTACTATCGATAAAATTATTTGATGTGAACTCTTGAGTCCATCCACATTCGCAATATAAGCAATCAAATGAACATATTTTTTCGTTTGTAGGAATAATGTTTATGCCAAGAGAATTGCCTAACCTTCGACTTTTTACAGGTCCATAAATGATTTCATGAAATAATGAAGGTCCCATGATTTTATTTTGGCAAATTATCTTCCAATATTTGATTTACTTTATCGAAGTGCTCATTATATAAATTTAAAAAATTATCAACAGCTTCATTAATTTGTTTAGCATGCTGATGTCTTAGTTTTTTACGTTCTACTTTAGCAGTAGCTTTAGGTAATCTTTTATATCTATGAGATGGATTAGTGATGATGTTTTTCACTTCATTCATTTTATTTTGTACCTCTTCACTTAGCTTATAAACTTCCTCTGCTTTGTTGTCATCTTTTACCACTAATGTTGTGAAATAAGCATTAGCTACAAAAAATTCTTCCCAATACTTTAAGTTTTTCTTTAAATTTCTAATCTTTGCCATAATATTTGACTTTAATAATTAATAAAAATTTTTTGCAAAATTAAAGATTTTAATTGAAATGAGGTAAAATAAATCATAGAAAAAATATTTGAGATAAAACAAATTTTATATATTTTTGCTGTTTATTAATATATATGCAAGAGCAAAAACAATGGATGGTAGTATATACTAAATATCGTTGCGAAAAAAAACTTTATCAGCAGCTTAAAGACGATGGCTATGAAGTAGCTTTACCTCTATATACAACCATTAGACAATGGAGTGATAGAAAGAAAAAAATTCAACTTCCATTAATTAATTGTGTAGTTTTCATCAAAACAAATACAAATGAAATATATAATATTTATGATTATCCCTTGGTTAAAGGTATTTTAAAAGAATTTGGTAAGCCAGCTATAGTGAAAGATGAAGAAATTAAAAACCTAGAAATCATCGCTAATCAATGGGATGATGACCTAATCCAAAAAAATAATAATATACAATATCACATTGGAGATTTTGTAGAAATCATAAATGGACCATTTAAAGGACTTACTGGCATTTTAGTAGAAACAAATAATAAAAATCGTGTGGTTATACAAATAAAATCATTAAACGTTGAATTTTCAATAAACATCTCAAAATTTCAAATAAAAATATTAAATTAATTATATAAATATCAATATTTTATAAACTAAATAAATATTTTTATAAAATTTTTTTATTATTCTAAAATTAAATTATATTTTTGCATTTTCAAATTTATTTGATTTACATAGTAAGTATATTCTCGATGTAGAATGTAACTTACAGAAGCGAAGCTGTGAAAAATAAGTAAATTTCATCCACAGATTTACACAAATTAACACAGATGTTTTAGTCTTTTGATTGCATTAATCACTAATATCTATCCTAAACTCCTAAACTTATCAACTCCTCAACCTTAATTTACTATTTGTACCTATTTGTGTGCATTTGTGGATAATAAATAACTAACCCTGCAATGACTATAATTTCATCCACAGATTTACACAAATTAACACAGATGTTTTAGTCTTTTGAGTGCATTAATCACTAATATCTATCCTAAACTACTAAACTTATCAACTCCTCAACCTTTATGTACTATTTGTGCCTATTTGTGGATAAAATTAACCTACAACCTATAACGAACAACAAAAATTTCCCCCACTCCTAAACTCCTTAACTTATCAACTCCTCAACCTTTATGTACTATTTGTGCCCATTTGTGGAAAAAATTAACTTACAACCAACAACCTACAACCTACAACGAACAACAAAAATTTTTCCCACTCCTAAACTTATCAACTCCTCAACCTTAATGTACTATTTGTGTGCATTTATAGATAAAAAATAAAAACAAAAAATATTTCCATTTTGCATTAAAAATAGTGAAAAAAAGAAATGAATTATTCTTAAATTATCTAATGAAACAATGAAAATTTTAAATAAACTAAAAAAACTATCAGGAAATAAAGATGTAAGGACATTAACTGAAAACTTTGTATCACTTTCTCTTTTACGTGTAATAGAATTATTATTACCATTAATAACTTTACCATATGTTTTAAGAGTATTAGGAAAATCTAATTATGGTATTATTGTTTTAGCTATCTCATTAATTAATTATTTTACTGCTTTAACAGATTATAGTTTTAGAATAACTGCCACCAGAGATGTGGCTATAAATAAAAATAACAAAAGGCAACTAGACCTCATTTATAGTAACGTAATAACTGTAAGGATGCTTTTTTGCATATTATCTACTATTATTATTTTAATTATCATTTTTCTTTATCCACCTTTTCGTGAAGAAATTGTTGTTTTTTTATTGACACTTCCTATTTTATTCGGATATGTTTTATTCCCTGAATGGTTTTTTCAAGGTATAGAAAAGATGCGATATATTACATATTTAAATCTGGGAATAAAAATATTTTTTACTATTTGTATTTTTGTTTTTATTCGGGATATTAATGATTATTGGATGTATCCAATGTTTAATTCTCTAGGGTACATAGGTGCTGGTATTGTGGGACAAATGATGCTCACACGAAAATATAAACTCAGATATTATTGGATAGGTAAAAAAAGAATAAAAAGCGTATTAAAAAATAATTTTCCTATTTTTGTAAATCAATTTTTACCAACATTATATAATAATACTACTTCCTTTTTACTTGGTATTATGGCTCCTACTTATATGCTAGGTATCTATGATGCTATTAAAAAAGTGGTAGAGCTGCTTTATACTTTTGCAAATATAATAGCAAAAGTATTTTTCCCTTTTCTGAATAGAGTAAAAAATGCCTTTAATAAATATAAAAAGATAATGTTAATAATTGGTGTCATCCTAGCTTTGATACCAATACTTTCTTATAAATTAATTTTTTGGTATCTAGATATAAATAATAGCTATGCTCTACCTTGTTTAATATTACTTTCTATAAGTGTGTTTTTTATTATTCTATATGATATCTTTGGTCTTAATTTTTTCATAGTAAATAATCAGGATAAAATAGTAATGAGAAATACTATTTATGCATCAGTGATAGGTTTTATTTTAGCCTTTCCATTAATACATTATTGGGGAATAATAGGTGCAGCATTAAATCTTGTAATATCTCGTGGCATTATGGGACTAGGACTTACCTACAAATATAGTAAATCTAAAGTGAGTATTAATAAATTATAAAAACCATTATATATACTATAATACTAAATAATCAAAAATGTTGAGAAAAATATTAAATTTTTACCTTTTATCATCCATCATATTTTATTTGGGATTTTTATTCCTTTTACCATCAAAAGAATATTATTTTCTTTATTTTTCCATGTTTTTTATGTCTCTTTTCTATTTTTTTGTTCTTCATAATTATAAAGTTTCACAGAAATCATTAAATTATATTACTATAATATTTATTTCCTCATTGTTCTGGGTAATATTATATAACTATATTTCTTTTTATTATACTGGAAATTTTTTTGTATTTAGTTATATTGACGCACAATCATATGATATTACTTCTCAAAGAATGTCTAATATGCCATTTAAAGAAGGACTAAACTATGCATCAAATTATTTAAGTATAGATGATATGGGGGCTCCTTTATTTATATCTACTTGTTATAGAATAATTCCTTCAAATTTATTTGTTAATTTTATTTATATATTATTAGGACTAATATCTGCTTATAGTTTATATCGTATTTCTAAAGAGTTTATGTCTATTAAGTATGCAAAGTTATGTTCCATTGCTTTTGCTTTATCATCTTATGTTATATATTACCATTCTAGCGGACTTAAAGAAAGTATAATGATAATGCTAATTATCTTATTTTTTAATTATTATTATCAATTTTTAAAAACAAATAAACTTAAACATTTATTTTTATCAATATTCATTGCTTTACTATTTATTTTATTTCGAATACCGATAATATTTTTTATTATTGCTGCTGTTTTTGTTAATGCTTTAGTTGGAATTAAAAATATAAAAGTTAGAATACCACTGGTGGTTTTGGCTATTATACTCTTTATAACGCTATATTCATTTTTTCAAAATTCAATTGATAGATATTTATTAGGTGGAGATATAACTAGATTATTAATAGCACGAGAAGAAGAGTCGATGATAAAAGGTGGCACAAGGTTTATATATCTTACAAATATTGTAGCACAATTTATAGGTCCATTACCAACAATCCTTCCTATACAAGAAAAGCAGTTACTAGCATTTTTTGCTCCTGGTTTATTTTTTAGATGTTTCATTTCAATTCCATTTTTTCTTGGGATTGTTTATGCTATAAAAAACAAAGATAAATTGTTATATCCTATGATACTATTCGCCTTATTTGAAATGATCTCTCTTATATCAATAATAGAAGGATTAGAACTACGTAAGTCATTGCCACATTTACCTTTTATTTATATAATTGCATTCTATTATATGGATATGTATGATCTTAATAAATTAAATACAAGAAAATATCTTTCTCCAATAAAAATAAATTTTCTATTAATTTTAATTTTTATAATTATTTTAGTATGGAATTTAAGAACGGAAATAAGTATATATCATATTTAAATATTTTTTTAAAATACTACTAAAAACATACATAGGAATTGAGATCGTCAAAAGGGTAAAATTAATTTAACATTCAAAGTATATATTTAAAATAAATGTTATTATAAAAGTACTATCAATATATAATATGAATGTAATAATCATAATTTTTTTAATCAATTAAAATTGTTAAATTTTGATAAAATAAAACGTTTTATTAAATAATTTCATGAATTACACAAAAGATAAAAATTATACTCACAGATATATAATATTAATTATCATATTTTATATGGATTATTAAACATTTAGAAAGGATATGTATATGAAAACAATAGGATTTCCAATCAGTACAAAAGAAAACGAAAAAAGAAGATGCTTGATACCCAAGCATATATCATCTATTAAAAACAAAAAATCTATATATATAGAAACAGGATATGGTAATGTTTTAGGATTCACTGACGAAGACTATAATAGAGCAGGTGTTCATATTATTACAAGAGAAGAAGTTTTAAAAAAAGATATTATCTGTGATCCCAAAATCGGCGATGCAGAATATTTATCACAATTAAAAGATCAAATAGTATTTGGTTGGGTACATGCTGTACAAAATAAAAATATTACAGAAATAATGGTCAAAAATAAAATTACTGCATATGCATGGGAAGATATGTATGATAGTGGTAGACATGTTTTTTGGAGAAACAACGAAATAGCTGGTGAAGCAGCGATTATGCATGCTTATACTTTATATGGTCTATTCCCTTATAATACAAAAGTTGCTATATTAGGCAGAGGTAATGTGGCACGAGGTGCATTAAAAATATTGACATTAATGGGTGCAGATGTAATGGTATATACAAGGAAAATGGAGCAATTATTTCGTAAAGAAATAAGTAAATATGATGTAATTGTCAATGCGATTTTATGGGATACATCAAGAAAAGACCATATTATTTATAAAGAAGATTTAAAAAGGATGAAAAAAGGTGCATTAATTATAGATATTAGCTGTGATAGAAATGGTGGAATAGAAACTTGTATTCCTACTACAATTGATAATCCCACCTATGTCATTGATGGGATTACACATTATGCTGTAGATCATACACCATCACTGTTTTATAAAACTATATCTGAAAGTTTAAGCGAAATTATGATTATGTATATAGATGATTTAATCGAAGGAAATATGAATAACGATGTATTAAATAACTCTCTGATAATTGATCATGGTAAAATTATTGATCAAAGAATAATTTTATTCCAAAATAGAAAATAACTTATTCAATTACAAATTTTATGAATATGAAAAGAAATATAAGCATACAATTAAGTAAATTAAAACATCACTTAATTAAATATAAAATCCTCAACTCTTATATCACAAAATATTATAATAAAAACTATGAAAAAGAACTTAAACAATTATTAGCTACAATAAATGAATGTGATAATGTAGACACAGATAATGATATACCAGTAAATGATATTTTAATAGGTTTAGTAGAAATTAATAAAAATAATATTAGACTTTCTCCAAAACGAGAAAATTATTACAAGTATAAAAAATTTTTAGATTATAATTCATTAAAATATGAAACATTTAATATACATACATCTGATTGGTTAGAAAAAGTAGTTAATTATGACATTATAATATGGGGAATGGATTCAGATCCAGCATCTTTATATGAAGAAAAAACAAAAATTTATTTTATAGAAAAATATATAAATAAATTATGCTATCCTAGTGCAGAAGAATTATGGGCTTATGAAGATAAAATACGACAGTATTATATTTTAAAACAAAATAATATGCCTATAGTGCCTACTTTTATAACTTTTGATAAAAAAGAAGCATTGCATTACATAGATAATGCTAAATTTCCTAAAGTGGCTAAATTAAATAATAGTTCAGGATCTAGGGGAGTCACTTTAGTGAAAAATAAATCAAAAGCTAAAAAAATTATTAATAAAGTATTCGCTGATGGACGAAAAACACCATATACATATACAAAACAAAAGGACTATATTCTTTTTCAAGATTTCATAAATGATGCAGAATATGACCTTAGAGTCATCATAATAGGAGACAAAGTATTTGGTTATTATAGAATAAAACCCAAAAATGATTTTCGTGCATCAGGTGCAGGCATATATGAAAAAAAAGAATTACCTATAGATGCTATAAAAATCGCATTAAATGTTAAAAAACTCTTTAATGCAAGGATGATCGCTGTAGATATGATAAACTCTAAAAAAACAAACCAACATTATATAATAGAAGCTTCTATTTTCTTTGGAGTAGATACACCTGAACAATTAAAAATAAATAATATCCCAGGTTATTATAAAATAAATAGTTACGATGAAATAGACGGTTTTTTCCCAGGTAGATATTGGGTACAAGAGCTTACTTTAAATGAGGTTTTAAAAGAATATAAAAACAAAATACAACTTAAATAGAGTATAATTATGAAAGTTCTTTTCGTCTCTAGTGGTAATTCTGAATTTGGCATTAGCCCTATTGTAAAAAATCAAGGAGAGTCCTTGAAGCAAAATGGTATAGACCTATATTATTTCACTATTAAAGGTAAAGGCATTAAAGGATATCTAAAAAACATACCTATACTAAAAAAATATTTAAAATACCATAATTATGATATTATACACGCACATTATTCATTATCAGCTATAGTAGCTACTCTCTCAGGAGCAAAACCTTTAGTTGTATCATTAATGGGAAGTGATATTTATAGATATGGTATATCCAAGAAAGTTATTAAATATTTTAACAAATCAAAATGGGACAAAACCATAGTGAAAACTGATAATATGAAAAAATATCTTAATATTAACTATGCTATTGTGATTCCTAATGGTGTTGATTTAAATAAATTTGAATTTATACAACGAGAAAATGCTATTAATTTTACTGGTTTTGAAAAAAGCAAAAAACACATATTATTTATGTCTAACCCTGATAGACCAGAAAAGAACTTTAATTTAGCACAGCAAGCATGTGATTTGTTAAATGATAAAAATATAGATTTGCATACTATATATAATATTCCACATGACAAGATCCCCTATTATTATTATAGTGCTGATTTACTTTTATTCACATCATTATCGGAAGGTTCACCTAATGTAATCAAAGAAGCGATGGCATGCAATCTTCCCATTGTTTCTACTGATGTAGGAGATGTGAAAGAAATTATAGGAGACACTGAAGGATGTTTTATTTGTTCTTATGACCCAAAAGATGTCGCAGATAAAATTAAAATGGCACTAGACTATGGCAAAAGGACTAATGGCAGAGAACAAATTATTAAATTAGGCTTGGATTCAGATTCTATCGCAAAAAAAATCATTAAAGTCTATGAAGAAGTAGTTTAGAAAAGTTTAGCAGTGTATAAGTGTATAAGTTGAGTAGTTGAGTAGAGGACTAATTTAACAAGTCATTTATTGTAAGTTGTATGTTACCTTCTTATTAATTTCCCAAATTAAAAATTATCCACCTCTTATCCACTTCTCAACTCCTTAACTTATCAACTTCTCAACTAACAAAACATTTAACCAATGCAAAATTTTAAAATCACATCTACCCTTAATCCCGCTCAATGGTCATCATTTGTCTATGAGCATCCCAATGGCAATGTATTTCAAACTCCTGAAATGTATAAAGTATATAAAAATACTAAAAACTATGAACCTATATTCCTTGCTGTCATAAATGATAAAAATGAAATATTAGGAACTTTGCTAGCTGTCATTCAAAAAGATTATTCAGGATTTTTAGGAAATTTCACTGCTAGATCAATAATTTTTGGTGGTCCATTAATTAAAAATAATGATGCTGATATTCTAGACTTTATCCTGCAAGAGTATGATAAAATAATTAGAAAAAAAGCAATCTACTCGCAGTTTCGCAATATGTGGGAATGGGGAGATTTAAAAGAAATTTTTATTAAAAATGGTTTTGAATATGAAGATCACTTGGACATAATAGTAGATTTAAATAAAAATGAAGAAGAATTATGGAAAGAAGTAAATACAAAAAGAAGAAATGAAATTAAAAGAGCAAAAAAAGAAGGTACTACATTTTTCGTAAAGAGTACTCTCAATGATTTACATGAATGTTATTCAATTCTTAAATCTGTATATAAAAAAGCAAAACTACCTATTCCCAATATCAATTTCTTTGAAAACATTTTAATAAACACTAATAATAATACAGGTCTTAAATTATTTTGTGCTTGTAATGAAAGTAAAATAATTGGTTGCATGCTTGCTTTAGTCTACAAAAATGCTATTTATGATTTTTATGCAGGAGCATATCCTGAATATTATAACAAATATCCAAATGATTTAATCCCTTGGGAAGTTTTTTTATGGGGTAAAGAGCATGGTTTTGAACTATTTGATTTCGGTGGTGCAGGGAAACCTAATAAACCATATAGCGTTAGAGACTACAAACTAAAATTTGGTGGTGAATTGGTAAATTATGGGAGATTTGAAAAAGTGCATAAACCATTACTTATGGAAATGGGAAAAACTGGCTTAAAAATTTGGCAAAAACTTAAATAAAATTTTATGAATATACTTATTGACATTGGACATCCTGCACATGTACATTATTTTAGAAATTTAGCTCATATTTTAGAGCAAAATGGGTATAAAATAATTTGGACTATAAAAGATTTACCATCAGCTATTAATTTATTGGATAAATATGGTTTTAATTATATAAAACTTCCTAAAAAGGCAAATAATTTAATTGGTAAAATATTTAAACAAATAAAATATGATTATATAATATTAAAAATTTGCAAAAAATATAAAATTGACATTGCAATAGGTACTTCTGTAAGTATTGCTCATATTTCTATGATTTCAAAAGTAAAATCAATAGTTTTTGATGACGATGATGATGAAGTACAACCTCTTGTCACTAAATTTGTAAATCCTTTTACCGATTATTTATTATCTCCAGATGCATTAAAAGGCCATAGAAAAAGAAAAGATACAATTTTTTATCCTGGGTACCATGAATTAGCTTATCTTCATCCAAACCGCTTTTCACCTGATATTAGTGTTTTAGACGAAATTGGATTAAAAGAAAATGAACCTTATTTTATTATGCGTTTTAATGCATTTACAGCACATCATGACATTGGCATAAAAGGAATTTCTTTAGAGCAAAAAAATCAGCTAATAAATATTCTAGAGCCATACGGTAAAATTTTTATTACTACTGAGAAAGATATTGAACCAGAATTTAAAAAATATCAATTAACGATTTCTCCTGAAAAAATGCATTCTCTCTTATATTATGCTACAATGTTTATTGGAGACAGCCAAACTATGACTTCAGAAGCTGCAATGCTTGGCACACCTTCATTGAAGTTGAATTCATTTGCTGGGAAACTTTCAGTGCCTAATGAATTAGAACAAAAGTATCAACTATGCTATTCATTTTTACCTGATGAATTTGATAATATGATTGAAAAAATAAAAGAATTATTAAATACCCCAAATCTAAAGCAAGAATTTCAACAACGTCGCCAAAAAATGCTATCCGATAAAATAGACGTTACTGCTTTTATGGTTTGGTTTGTAGAAAATTATCCTGAAAGTGCTAAAATAATGAAAGAAAATCCAGAGTATCAGTGGAGTTTTAGATAGAAGTGTATAAGGGGAGGAGTGAATAAATTTAGCAAATCATTTGTGTACATTTGTGTGCATTTGTGGATTAAAAAATACATAACTCACAATGACTATGATATTCTCTACAGATAGACACAAATTAGCACAAATTAAAAATTTTATAAAATTATAACGATAAATGATTACTATCCACAATAAACCTCTAAAATATTAAACAATTAAAAAATGGATTTCACACTAAAAATGTACAAAAAATTATTACAAACTTTGCTAGACAAAGACTATCATATATTTTCTTTTAATCAATTCATTCTCCTAAACTCCCCCTCTTCTCCATTTATCAACTCATCAACTCATCAACTCCCCAATTCTCCAACTCTCATTCTTCGCCACGATGTGGATAGAATGCCTCAAAATGCTCTAAAAATAGCAAAATTGGAACATAAATTAGGTATAACATCTACATATTATTTCCGCACTATTTCTCAAACATTAAAACCTGATATAATTAAAGAAATATCTGATATGGGACATGAGATTGGATATCATTACGAAAATATGGCAAAATGCAATGGAAACTTTGAAATGGCTATTGAGGATTTTAAAAATAATCTATGTAAATTAAGAGAAATAGCACCTATTCATACTATTTGCATGCATGGTTCACCCCGCTCTAGATGGGATGCTAAAGATCTATGGAAGAAATATGATTATCGTGACTTTGGTATCATGGCTGAACCATATATGGACATTGATTTTAATGAAGTGTTTTATCTAACTGATACAGGACGTCGCTGGGATGGCTGGAAATATAGCATACGTGACAAAATACAACAGCAAGAAAAATGGATTAACGAAGGATTAACATTTCATTCAACATCAGAAATAATTGATGCAATCAAAAAGAATAAATTCCCACAAAAAGCATTTATCACAACTCATCCCCAACGATGGAATGATAATCCTATTTTATGGTTTAATGAATTATTTTCCCAAAACATAAAAAATATTGTTAAAAAGCTATTAATAACACAAAATAAACTTGCTACTAAAAATGGATACTCATAAAAAAAGTGTATTATTTACTCGCATTATTTATATTTTGCTAATAATTCTGATTGGTATAATGTCTATTATTCCTGATACAGCATTAGATAAAGTATCTGACACTTACAAATTATTTTCGGGTGGTTATCTATTTCATATATTGGGCTATGGAGTATTTTGTTTTTTTGCTCTGCTATACAATATAACATATCAAAGGCATTCTTTATTTATCATACTACTTTTTATCTCTATTTATAGTATTATTCTTGAGGTAATACAATGTTTTTTACCATATCGTACATTTAATCTTTATGATATCCTTGCAAGTCTTATTGGTATAGCCGTTGGAGTAGTTTTTTTCTTTTTATATCGTAGACTCAAGTATAGAGTTAAATAGAAGCGTGGATGCGAAAAAGTTTATAAGTTTAGGATATAGCAAAGAGATAGTTGTTATTTCATCCACAGATAGACACAAATTAACACAGATGATGCAGTTTTATTTGAGTACATTTGTGTGCATTTGTGGATTAAAAATCTAATCTTCCACAGATAGACACAAATTAACACAGATGATATAGTTGTATTTGTGCTTATTTGTGTGCATTTGTGGACAAAAAAATAAAACATTATGCATGAAGAAGAATATCTTTTCAAAGAAGAATGTTATAATATCATCGGATGTGCTATGGATGTACATAGTGAACTCGGCAATGGTTTTTTAGAAGCAGTATATCAGGAAGCATTAGAAATTACTTTTTTCGAAAACAATATCCCTTATGAAAGAGAAAAAGAATTAAATATATATTTTAAAGGAAGATTACTAAATAAAAAATATTATGCTGATTTTTTCTGTTATAATAAAATTATCGTAGAGTTGAAAGCCTCCAGTGGCTTAACAGATGCAGACATGGGACAGGTAATAAATTATTTAAAAGCAACTGAAGCTAAAATTGGTTTATTAATTAATTTTGGATTACCTAAGTTACAGTATAAAAGGATTATATTTTAATTATTTCATCCACAGATAGACACAAATTAACACAGATGATGCAGTTTTATTTGAGTACATTTGTGTGCATTTGTGGACAAAAAATCTAATCTTCCACAGATTTACACAAATTAACACAGATGATGCAGTTTTATTTGAGTACATTTGAGTACATTTGTGTGCATTTGTGGACAAACTCCTAAACTTCTCAACTCCTCAACTCCTCAACTAATAATAAAAAAATGCTTAATTTTGTGCAATAAAAGCAATGAACTGCATAAAAAAACTAAAAAATTGTGCACTTCATAATAAATATTGCTTAAAAAAATTAAAAATATGCTAATAGAAATACTACAAGATCAAAAATTTGAAAGAGATAGCTACTTATCTAATACATATATACCACGTGATAGTTTAAAAAAAGTTAAAAAAAATCTCACTAATAAACTAATTAAAATTATAACTGGACCAAGGCGTGCAGGTAAATCTGTTTTTGCTATAGAAATTTTGAAAGACACAAATTTTGGTTATGTAAACTTTGATGATGAACGTTTATTAAATGTAGATAATGACGAGTTAATTAAAACAATTCACGAAGTATATGGTGATATTAAGTTTTTATTATTTGATGAAATACAGAATCTTGCAAACTGGGAATTATTTGTCAATAGGCTTCATAGATTAGGTTATAATATTTTTTTAACTGGTTCCAATTCAAAATTATTGAGCAGTGAAATGGCAACTCATCTTACAGGCAGATATGTCCCTATAAATATCTATACATTTTCTTTTAATGAATTTTTGAAAGCCAATAATATAGAAATTAGTGGTCTAAAGCTGAGCACGACAGAAAAAGGCAAAATATTAAATCAATTGAGCAAATATCAAACAATTGGTGGATATCCTGAGGTAGTATTAGAAAAGGTGGATTATAAAAACTATTTGAATGTTTTATTTGATAGTATGATTTTAAAAGATATAGTAAAGAGGTACAATGTAAAATATACACAAAACCTTTACACAATAGCCAAGTTACTTGCTTCCAATTACGCTAGTGAATTTTCATATAATAAATTAAAAAATTTTTCAGAAATTGGTTCTGTACATACTATTAAAAATTATGTTTCATATTTAGAAGAAGCTTATTTATTTTTTTATGTAAATCGTTTTTCATTTAAACCCAAAGAACAATTGAAGTACCCTTCAAAAATATATTTATATGATACGGGAATGGCTTCGGCTTTGAGTTTATCATTTTCAAAAGATTTAGGTAAATTAATGGAAAATCGTGTAGCAATTGAATTGAAACGCCAACAAAAAGAATTCTATTATTACAAAGATCCAGACAATATTGATGTTGATTTTGTAATTAAAGAAAACAATGAAGTTTGTGAACTAATACAAGTCTCTTATGATATAAATAATGAAAAAACAAAAGAAAGAGAGGTTAAATCTTTAATGAAATCTGCAAAAAAATTAAATGTAAAAAATTTATCTATAATAACTTGGGATTATGAAAGTGTAGAAAATATAGATAATTTAGAAATAAAATTTGTTCCATTATGGAAATGGCTTTTTTTATTACAATTTAACTGATACACTTATCCACTTATAAACTTATTACTTATCACTTATCACCCAGTCTCCTCTTCACCCAGTCTTCTCATCTCCCCAATCACCTTGTCTCCCCAGTCTCCCAGTCATCCAGTCATTCCGTCTCACAGTCTTCTAGTCACCTCCTCTCCAAGTCTTCTCGTCATCTTCTCAACTACTCCACTTCTCAACTACTAAACTCATCAACTGATTATTATGAAATTAAAAAAATCTTTTTACTTATTTATTACATGTGATATCATATTTATTTGCTTGTCTTTTCTTTTCTTTATTTGGATCAAACCAGCAAGTAAGTCATTTTATTTACCACAATATGCCCAACCATTTTTTATTTTTTCTATTATTTGGGTTGGCACATCATATTTCAGTAAAAAATATCTTTTAGATTACAATAAAAGGATTTATCATCTTTTTATAGATATCATCAAGAGAAATTTTATGATTTTTGCCCTCATAGCTATATGTATTTATATCTTTCAAACACCTTATTATTCTAGATTAATTGTCTTTGGGACCATTATCACCACGACATTTTTTGAATTTGGTATTGTTAGTTTCATTTCATATCATAGAAGGGTATTAGACTCAGATATAGCAACTATAAAAATAACTACCAAACCCAATTTAGTAGATATTAATGAGTTTGACGAAAAAATCATAAATTATAATATTCCTCTACCTAAAGCTACTAAGATAGATGATAGTGCTTATCCTTTACTTAAAGATAATTATCTTCGTTCATATCCAACATTATTTGATTTTATTGATTTAAACATTCATTTAGCTGATATTCCTAAATTAGAAACTTTTGTCTTAAAAACTCATACACTTTATAACATAGAAAATGTAGAAGCCCTATCCAAGCAATTATTTATAAACCTTCATAAAATTAATGATTTCAGACGAATAAATGTATATTTAATAGAAGTAAACAAAATTTTGCAATATGGAGGCTATTTCATTAGCTATGGCTATGCTATAGAGGAAAGGAAAAAATATATTTTAGAAAAATATCCTCCTGTTCTCAATTATATTTTGTACAGCACAGATTTTATTTTAAAAAGGGTAATGCCCAAGCTTCCTATTTGTAAAGAATGCTACTTTGCCATAACTAAAGGTAAAAATCGTGCAATATCAAAAGCAGAGATTTTAGGTAGATTATATTTTTGTGGTTTTAGAGTAATCAATACTACATTAATAGATAATAGTTTTTATTTCATTGCACAAAAAATTAATATTCCTAAACAAGACCCACATCCTACCTATGGTCCATTAATAAAATTAAGAAGGGTTGGTAAAGATGGCGTGATCATTAATGTTTATAAGTTTAGGACTATGCATCCATATTCAGAATATCTGCAAAGCTATATTTATGAGCAAAATAAGCTACAGGAAGGTGGTAAATTTGCTAATGATTTCAGAGTAACTACACTTGGGAAATGTATGCGTAAATTGTGGATAGATGAGCTACCTATGTTTATAAATCTTTTTAAAGGACAGCTAAAAATAGTAGGCGTCAGACCTCTGAGCATTCAATATTTTAATTTATATCCTAAAGAATTTCAAGAAATACGCATCAAATATAAACCAGGATTAATACCTCCTTTTTATGTAGATCTACCAAAAACTTTTGATGAAATTATAGAATCAGAAAAAAAATATTTAGCAGCTTATGACAAGCACCCTTTTAGAACAGACATGAATTACTTTTTCAAAGCTATTTATAATATATTATTCAAAAAAGCAAGGTCTAAATAGTACCTTTTAATCCTCTTCAGATAGACACAAATTAACACAAATGTGAAGTATAAGTGGAGAAGTGTAAGAGTTTATAAAGTTTATAAAGTTTATAAAGTTTATAAAGTTGAAAGTTAATCACAAAGGCAAATTGTTCATTTCGTCTCCCAGTCACCCCATCTCCCCAGTCTCCTCGTCACCTCGTCTCCCAGTCACCCAGTCTCCTCGTCTCCCAGTCACTCATATCGCTTATTTGTGCTCATTTGTGGAAAATAAATAACTAACCCTCAATATCTATAATTTATTCCACAGATAGACACAAATTAACACAGATAATGCAGTTTTGTATTTGTGTACATTTGTGTGCATTTGTGGATAATAATTTCTTCCACAGATAGACACAAATTAACACAAATTAGATAGTTTGCATTTGTGGACTAAAAATAACTAACTCAAAACCTTCCTAAAACAATTTTTTTAATTAAACCCAAAAAAAAATTCATACTTTTGTAATCAGAAAAATAAATAAACAATGAATAAAAATCATATATTTAATTTAATAATTTTTATAAGTTTGCTACTGATAATGAGCTCTTGTGCCTCTAAAAAAAATATAGTTTATTTTTACAATACATCTACAGATACCACTATTGCAAAACAAACCACCTATAATCCTATTTTCAAAACTGATGATTTCGTATCTGTTATAGTAACATGCGATGATCCAGAGGCTGCTAAACCATTTAATTTCCCTGAGCAATTTATGGACAAAAACTATTCTAATAGTGGTTACACTACGGGCGTACCTGCTAAAGTAGGATATCTAATAGATCAAGATGGTAATGTCAATTTACCAGTTTTAGGCAAAGTGCATTTAGCTGGTATGCGAAGAACAGAAGCTATAGCTATGCTAGAAAATAAATATGCAAACTATCTGCAGCATCCTATTGTGAATATACATATTGAAAATTTTAAAATAACAGTATTAGGAGAGGTTAACCATCCAGGTACATTCAAAATTCCTAATGAACGAATAACAATATTAGAAGCTATTGGATTAGCTGGAGACCTCAAAATAGCTGGTGAGAGAAAAAATGTATTAGTTATCAGAGATAATGATGGTATAAAAACAGAATATAGAGTAGATCTCACATCTACAGATATTTTATATTCTCCTGTATATTACCTCGAACAAAATGATGTAGTATATGTGGAACCCAACTATACAGCTCGCAGGCAAGCAACAGTTTGGCGAACAGAAGGATCGCTATTTATCTCACTTACCTCGTTGATAGTTACTACTCTATCAATAATTTTCAGATAAAAAATCATTAATAAACTAAAAAAAATGGATAATAGTAATTTAAGTGAAAACAATACTTATACTAATAAAGAAGATACTATAAATTTAAGAGAAATTTTCGAAAAATATTTCAGACATTGGAAATTTATTGTCATATGCATGGCAATAGCATTAATAATAGGTTTTTTGTATCTGCAATCGAGGACACCTATTTATGAATCATCTGCAACGGTTATAGTGAGTGATGAAAAATCCGGCAATCTCTCTGATGAATTAAGTGTTTTTAGTGATTTAGGCATTATAACTCAAAAAGGAAATCTATACAATGAAATAGAAATCTTCAAATCTAGAAAATTAATATCTCAAGTAGTTCAAGAACTACAACTAAATATTACGATTGAAAAAGAAGGGAATTTCATAACTCCTAATAAATACTATTATAACGACTCACCTATTAGTATAAAATTAAGCACACCAATATCAAACATAATTCACCACACTACATTAGAATTAACTATTTTAGATAATGACAATTTTAAAATTAGCGAAAATTATACTAATACCAATGGCAAGGATATTTCAGAAAATAAAGGAAAACATAAATTCGGAGATTCTATAAATACCTCCATAGGATTTATAACTATAAACAAAACTAACTATCTACAAGATAATAATAAAGGTGATGATATTATAATAAATATAAGTACATTAGAGAGTGCTGTTAATAATTATAAAGCTAATTTAACTATTCAAACTGTTAATAGAGATGCTTCTGCCATAGAAATTAAAATCAATGGACCAAACAAGGCATTAAATAATGATTTTCTGAATACTCTAATCTCTCAACATCAAGCTCAAGCTATTAATGATAAAAATATCATAGCATTAAATACTAGTAAATTCATAGATGAGAGGATGAAAGTCATAGAAAAAGAATTATCTGATATAGAAAATCTATTGCAAGCTTTTATGACTCAAGAGAAATACGTTGATCTAAATATTAGTGTACAAAATATTCTAGAAAAAGAATCTGCTGTAGAAAAAGATTTAATAAATGCATACATACAATTGAAACTAGCTGAGCAAATAAAAGATTATTTACAGAAACACAAAGATCTCAGTAGCCTATTACCTGCTAATTTAGGAGTAGAGAGTGAGGCTATTAACAAAATGACAAATGATTATAATCAATTAGTATTACAAAGGAATAATTTATTACTAAACTCTTCTGCTGAAAATCCCCTAATAACAAAAATAGATAATCAACTTTTAGCATTAAGGGCTAGTCTCAATGAAAGTCTTAATAATTTAATTACTAGCCTAAAGATACAAACACAATCTCTAAAAACAAATATTGATAATTATTCGAGCAATCTAGCTAGTGTGCCCGAAAGTGAGAGAAGATATAAAGATATCCTCAGACAACAACAAATAAAAGAAAATCTTTATATTTATCTAATGCAAAAACGAGAAGAAGCAGAAATAGCTATGGCTGCTACAGTAAGCAATATCAAGCTTGTAGATTCTGCATATAGTACTATAAAACCTATTAAGCCAAAAAAAGCTGCTAGTATGCTTGTAGCTCTGCTTATTGGATTATTCCTCCCAATTTTATTAATCTATTTTAGAGATTTATTTGATAATAAAGTTCATACCACAGAGGATTTAGGATTTTTAAATATTCCTATAGTCTCTAGCATACCTTTTAAAAAATCTGATGACATTATAATTATTAAAGAAAATATAAAAGGCCATTTAGCAGAAGCTTTTCGTACTTTGCGATCTAATTTGGAATTTATTTTTACTGATAAAAAAGAAAAAGGAAATACTATCTTTGTTACCTCTACTATCCCTGGTGAAGGAAAAACTTTTGTTTCGTTAAACCTTGCTGTATCATACACTCTAATAAATGCTAAAGTTTTAATTTTAGAATTAGACCTTCGTGCACCTAGAATAGCTCATTATCTGAAAATACCAGATAACAAGGGTATCAGTGATTATCTCAAAGACGATAATACAACTCTCAATGATATTATAATTCATTCTATAGAATACAAAAATTTAGATTACATCACCGCTGGTACAATACCTCCCAATCCCAGCGAATTGATTATGAGACCCAAATTAGCTGATTTTTTTGACACTATTAAAAAAGAATATGATTATATAATCGTAGATAATGCTCCTATTGGATTAGTAGTAGATACACTATCTATAATATCCTATGCAGATATTATTTTATATGTTGCTAGAGCAGAATATTTAGATAAACGAGCTTTAGGATTTACCAATAATTTTATTAAGAATAAAAATGTGAAAAATATTGCTTTAGTCTTAAATGGTACAAAAGTGAAAAGTAGATCATATTATGGATATGGTTATGGTTACGGATATGGATATTATAGTTATCAATATGACTATGACAATAGAAACAAAGATAAAAAACCATTTAATATTTATAATAAGTTTAAAAAAAAATAATAAATAAATATATTAAAAAACTTAAATATAAAAAAATATATTAAATTTGTAAAAAATGGAGGTAAATATGAAAAAAATTTCGTTATTTTTATTAATAGCTTTGACTAGTTTTAGTGTTTTTTCACAAAATTCAGAAAATAAGCTAAACCCATGGTCTATAGGGTTAAGTGTAGGAAATCATTTTTTTATGGGACCCATAGATTATACACCATTAGCTCCTTGGTACGCACCTGGTTGTGCACAGTTATATGGTAAGTATATGTTTAATGGGACCTGGGGTATAATGCTCAAAGGTGAGTATAATATTATTCTACATCAGGGAAGTAAAGATACGCATATTGCTGGCGGCACAGTTGAAGCAATAGCAGATTTAGGTAATGCAACTAATTTTTCTAATTGGACAAAAATTTTTGGATTATATGCCCATGGCGGTATAGGTGGAGATGTAATGTGGCGTCCAGGCATTACCATGGCAAACAATTTGTTTAAAAATGCTGATGAAATGATTACTGTCACAATAGGGGTAACTCCATATTTTAAAGTTAATAACCATTGGACAGTAAATATAGACTATAGCTACAGATTACACTTCAAACAAAACAGATATTACAATATGGATATAAGCAACGACTATCCATTAGGTGTTGGCTATATGAGAACTCTTACCGTCGGTATTAGCTATCATTTTGGGAATAATTCAGCTATGATTTCTTATTAAAGCAGAAATATTACTAAATTACTTTGATAAATAAAAGTAATTTAGTAACTACAATCTATAAATTCTAAAAAGATTCTAAATCTCACTAATCGTATTTACTAACGATTAGTGAGATTTATTAATTTATAGGATTGTAGGGTATAAATAAATCTTTCATCAAGTAATCAAGTCATCTCCTCTCCTCGTCACCCAGTCTCCAAATCTCCTAGTCATCAAGTAATCTCATAGTCTTACCCTCTCCTGATCACTCTTTCACCTACCTCCTTAAATTTCTCTAAATGCTTGTTGTATTGTTTTTAGGATATTTTCTTTATCATATTTAAGCATATGCTTTAGCTCATCTACACTACCATGCTCTACAAATTGATCTGGTACTCCTAAGCTAATTTGTTTACTATAAATTTTATTTTGCATCAAAAAATGTGATATAGTCGCAGACAATCCATAGAGTGTACCATCTTCTATAGTTATAATTATATCGTGTTTACTACATAACTCTGCTAAAATCTCAGTATCTAGTGGCTTTAGAAAGCGAAGATTTACATGAGTGGGATTTATACCTAGTTTTTCAAAATCTGGGTATAGTTCTACTACGTCATGACCAGGTTTACCAATAGATATAACAAGAACTTTTTCACCTTCTTTTAGAATATTAGCTTTACCAATTGGTAAAAGCTCCATAGGCAGATTACAATCTAAATATTCAGCATTAGCTTTAGGATATCTGATAGCGAATGGACCTTTTTGATAATTATATGCAGTAAACATCAGATTTCGCAGCTCTATACAATCTATAGGAGCACTTATTACCATATTAGGTATTAAATTTAAATAAGCTAAATCGAAAATTCCTTGATGGGTTTTGCCATCCTCACCAACTAAACCACCTCTATCTATGCCAAAAATTACAGGTAAATTTTGTAAAGCTACGTCATGAATTATTTGGTCATAAGCTCTTTGCAAAAAAGTCGAGTAAATAGTCGTGAATGGTATCAATCCTTGTGCTGCTAATCCTGCAGAAAAGGTAACTGCATGCTCTTCAGCTATTCCCACATCAAAAACTCTATCTGGATACTTCGCATACATGATATCTAAAGAAGAGCTAGATACCATTGCTGGTGTAACGGCAACAATTCTTTTATCATTATCAGCTAATTCTAAAAGTGTTTTTCCATAAACATCTTGGTATCTAATAGGGCAATTCCCCTTATTTGCATTATTGAATATTTCTCCAGTTTCTGGGTCAAATTTACCTGGACTATGGAATACCACAGTGTTTTTCTCAGCTGGTGGATAACCTTTGCCTTTTTGAGTTAAAACATGTAATATTTTAGGACCAGGTATGTTTTTTAAGTTATTCAATATATCAATCAATTGTTCTAAATCATGGCCATTTACTGGACCGAAATATCTAAGATTAAAAGATTCGAAAAAATTAGAATGTTTAAATAGGCTATTTTTAATTATTGAAGTAGTTTTATTAATAATATTTCGCAAAAAAGTCTCTTTAAATTGTTCATAAGCAGTATTTTTTAACTGATTATATGATTTAGAAGCTATTAGATGAGTGAAATAATTTTTTAATGCTCCAGTAGCTTTATCTATTGATATATTATTATCATTGTAGATTATCAAAATGTTTGCATTAGTATCACCAGCGTGATTCATAGCCTCATAAGCCATACCACCAGTCATACTACCATCACCGATAACTGCAATAAAATTATTTTTGCTATTTGGATTTAAAGTTTTATCAGCAATAGCCATGCCTAGAGCTGCTGATATACTAGTACTAGCATGCCCCGTACCGAAAGCATCGTGAATACTTTCATCTCTACTGGGGAAACCACTTATACCTTTAAATTTTCGTATAGTTCTAAATGTTTCTCTTCGTCCAGTTAATATTTTATGAGGATAAGATTGATGTCCTACATCCCAAATGATTTTATCTGATGGACTATTAAATACATAATGTAAGGCTATAGCCAGCTCTACTACACCTAGATTAGCTCCTACATGACCAGGAGTATTACACATTACTTCTATTATATATTCTCTGATTTCTTGTGCTACTACTTTTAGCTCCTCTAGAGAATATTTTTTCAAATCCTCGGGTCCATTAATTTTATCCAAATGTGGATACTCTATCATCATTTTTAATTTATACAAAATTATTTATAATTTTTAAAATAAAATCGAATATGATAAATATTTTAGTATTATAATCTAAAGCCAAATTGTTTATAATTACGTAGGCATCTTATTTTTAGTATGTAATTATTTCAATTATTCTATTTGCTGCTTTTAAGAGTTTTATTTTAATATTTTTAAAATCAATTTTTATGTATTTTTGCTAAAAATTATATTTTATGATTAGACAGGAATTAATAAACCCTAAAAGTATTGTCGTAGTAGGAGCATCTAATAATGTGCAAAAGCCAGGTGGTAAAATTCTAAAAAATATAATAGATCACAAATATAAAGGACAGTTATTTGTGGTTAACCCTGGTGCAGACATAGTGCAAGGAATTAAATCTTATTCATCTGTTGATGAAATACCAGAAAATATTGATTTAGCTATTTTAGCTATTGCTTCGCATTTATGTCCTGATGCTGTAGATATTTTAGCTAATAAAAAAGGAGTAAAAGCTTTTATAATTATTTCAGCTGGTTTCGCAGAAGAAAGTAAAGAAGGAGCAATGCTAGAAAAGCGGATTGTAGATACTATAAACTCTGTAAATGGTAGTTTAATAGGACCTAATTGTACTGGAGTTTTCAATACTAATTATGCAGGTATTTTTACTACACCTATTCCAGAGCCTAATCCTCAGGGCTGTGATTTTATTACTGCTAGTGGTGCTACGGGTGTATTTATAGTAGATTTATGTATAGTTAGAGGCTTGCCTTTTTCTAGTATTTATTCAGTAGGTAATAGTGCACAATTAGGTGTAGAAGATATTTTAGAATATATGGATGAGACTTTTGATCCGCTAACAAGTTCAAAAGTAAAATTATTGTACATGGAGAATGTGAAGAAGCCACAAAAACTCCTTAAACATGCCCAATCATTAATATCAAAAGGATGTAAAATAGCTGCTATTAAAGCTGGTTATTCTGAGGCTGGCTCGAGGGCTGCTGCTTCTCATACTGGTGCAATGATAACTGCTGATATAGGTGTGGATGCATTATTTAAAAAAGCAGGTATTGTACGTTGCTATGGTAGAGATGATTTAGTAACAGTTGCTTCCATATTTATGCATAAAGAATTAACAGGTAAACGTCTAGCTATCATCACTCATGCTGGTGGTCCTGCTGTCATGCTGACAGATGCTCTATCTCATAGTAATTTAGAAATACCTCCTCTCAAAGGCGAAAAAGCTCAAGAGCTCCTTTCATATCTTTTCCCAGGTTCTTCGGTGAATAATCCTATAGATTTTTTGGCTACCGGTACAGCTGAACAATTAGGTATTATTTTAGATTATTGTGAAAATGAATTTGATGATATCGATGGTATGGTTGTAATATTTGGTAGTCCAGGACTATTCCCTATTTTCGATGTCTATAATGTTTTACACGAAAAAATGTTAACTTGCAAAAAACCTATTTATCCTATTCTACCATGCGAAATAGAAGTTGGTGAAGAAGTAAAAGATTTTATTTCTAAAGGGCATGTTCGTTTTCCTGATGAAGTACTTTTTGCTAGGGGTTTGATTTCTGTTTTTAATACACCTAAACCACAGTTAAACATTGCTTTACCTGAAATTGATAAAAATACTATTCGTAATGTTATTGATAATAGCGATGATGGATTTTTGCCTCCAGTTATGGTATCTCAACTATTAGATGCAGCAGGTATCCCTAGAGCTAAAGAAATCGTTGTTAGTAATATTCAAGAAATAGATAGTGCGTTGAGAGAAATTTCCTATCCTTTAGTAATGAAAGTGGTAGGGCCTATACATAAAACAGATGTAGGTGGTGTAGTATTAAATGTAGAAACTAAAGAGCAGTTATTGAGTGAATTTGAAAGATTAATGAAAATCCAAGATGCTAAAGGTGTCCTTTTACAACCTATGCTTAGTGGATTAGAATTATTTATTGGGGGCAAAAAGGAAGGTGATTTCGGACATTTAGTTACTGCGGGGTTAGGTGGTATATTTGTAGAAGTTCTTAAGGATATCCAAACTGCTCTATCACCTATTACATTTGATGAAGCTTTGACGATGATACATAATCTCAAAGGCTATAAACTTGTAAAGGGTGTTAGAGGTAGTAAAGGGGTAGATGAGAATGTTTTTGCAAATATTATACAACGTGTAAGTGCTCTAATGACTATTGCTCCTGAAATTGCAGAAATGGATATAAATCCTTTATTGGGCGATGGCTCTAATGTAATAGCAGTAGATGCCAGAATAAATATTATAAAACATTGATATTTTGTGTATTTAAAAATTTTTTATTTAATTTTGCATAATTAATTCAGTCTTATGAAGAAAGTTTTAGTATATCTTTTTTTATTCAATGTGATTAGTTTTGCATTTGCCCAGAATTATTCTGTTGTAAATGTAAAAGTAGAAGATTCACAAAATCACAATAACATTGCTACTGCCGAGGTATCAATTGGTGAATTAAAGTCAACAACTAATGAAGATGGTATTGCTTCATTTAAAATTGTACCCGGTATATATGGTATTTCAGTGAATGCTACAGCTTATCAGCCTTACAATGACATTATAGATCTAACGTCTTCTAAGGATACAACTATTGTGATTCCATTAACAAAGGGATTATCTCAACCTGTTCAGCAAGAGCTAGCGAGAGAGCAGGAGTTAGAAATTGTAAATGATGATCTTGATAGAGGTATATCATTAAATCCATTACTCCTTACTTCTCGAGATCCCTATCTTAACCTGGCTTCTTACAATTTAAGTGCAGGTTCATTTTCTCCTCGTGGTATCGAGCGTGGTGGCTATGAGTCATACATTAATCAAGTTTTGCTTTACAATCCAGAGTTAGATAGAGTTAATTATTCTGATATTAGTGGATTAAATGATGCAACTAGATATTCTGATGATTCCTATGGATTAGAGCCACTATATATGAGTTTTGGTGATATTATGGGCGTATCTAATATTTTAGCTACACCTTCTCACATTAGAATGGGACATCAGATTAGCTATGGTATTAGTAATAAATCTTGGGAACAGAGATTAATGTATACTTATAATAGTGGAATTATGCAAAATGGATGGGGCTTCGCTGCTGCTTATTCTCATCGATATGCTTATGATACATATGTGCCAGGCACTTGGCTGCAAGCAGATGCTTTGTTTTTCTCTGCTGAGAAGCGTTTTTCAGAGCGTCATAGTTTGTCTGCTACTATCTTTGCTAGTCCACAAAAAAGAGCTTTAGCTTCTCCTACTGTCAAAGAAGCTCAAGAATTAGTTGATGATCCTTATTATAATCCTAACTGGGGTGTACAAAATGGTGAAAAACGTAATGCTAGAGTAAGGACTACTTTTAAACCATATTTAATATTAAATGATGAGTATAAATTTAATGATAAGCTAACTTGGACAAATGCTTTTGGTTTTACCACTGGCATTTATGGTACTACTAGACTAAATTGGTATAATGCTCCTGATCCCAGACCAGACTATTACAGATATTTACCTAGCTATCAAACAGATCCGCAAATTGCAGAAATAGTTGCACAAAAATGGCAAAATGACATTACAGTTAGTCAAATTAATTGGGATAAACTTTATCAAATTAATTATTTAGCTAATTTAGATGGTAAATTTGCTAGATATATTATAGAGGATGTACATAATGATCCTACTTATTTCTACTATGCTAGCAATATTAAATATACTTTTAATCCATCGAGCATTATATATGGTGGTTTGCAAGCATATCATTATGAAACTCATAATTATAAAAAAATTAGTGATTTATTAGGAGCTAATTATTATTTAGATATAGATCAATATGCAGAAAGAGATTTCCCAGATAATCCTGAGATGCTTTATAATAATTTAGATGATCCTAATAGACAACTACATGTAGGAGATGTTTTTGGTTATAATTATAAACTAAATACTAATGAAGTAAACTTATGGACACAATATAAGCAAACTTTACCAAGAGTAGATTATTTCGTAGCTGGCAAAATAGGTTTTAGCAATAAATATAGGAATGGTTTATACAGAAGTGGTAGATTTCCTGACAATAGTAAAGGAAAATCTGAGCAAGTTAATGACCTTGTAGGTGGTTTAAAAACTGGAGCTACCTTAAAAATTTCAGGTAAACATTATATAAAAGCTAATATTGCTGGATTTACAAAACCACAATCTAATTTAGATATATTCCTTTCTCCTTATAATAGTAATAGAATCAATAATGATATTACAGCACAAAAAGTATTATCTGGTGATATTGGATATCATTTTAATTTCAAATTTTTACGTGGTCGCATCACTGCTTATCAAACTTATATATTAGATCATATGGATATGCGTGGTTTTTATCATGATGAATACCAAACATATGTTTATATGTCTTTATCTAACATGGATGAATTATATCAAGGATTAGAATTAGGGTTAGAAGCTAATATAATACCTGATTTATCTATCTCTGCTGCTGGCAATTTAGGTAATTATAGATACATTAGTAGATTCAAAGCAAACGTTAGCTTCGATAATCTCTCTCGTCCAGATACTAGCTATACAGTATATAGTAAAAATTTCTATATTCCTAATGTACCTCAGAGAGCTGCTAGTGTTGCAATAAATTATAAACCTAATTACTGGTGGTTTACTCTTGTATTTAACTATTTCGATGAAATGTATATGGATTTCAATCCTGAACGACGAACACAATTTGCTCTTAACAATTTAGGTCCTGATGATCCACTAATTAATGATATAATTGCACAGCAAGAGCTATCAAGTGGATTCACTTTAGATTTTTCTGTTAGTAAATCTTGGATGATAAAACATAAATATCGTTTAGGTGTTAATTTCTTTTTAAATAATATCCTTGATAATCAAAAATTGGCACTCTTTGCTTTTGAGCAATCACGCTTCGATTTTGATACCAAAAATATTGATAAATTTCCACCGAAATATATGTATGCTTATGGCAGAACATACATGTTATTAATAAAACTTAGTTTTTAATCATTAAAAAAATAAAAATATATGAAAATTATAAAAAATTTTATTTTAATTGCGAGTATGATGTTTTTATTCGCAGGATGTGTGGACGATGAGTTTGATGTACCACCAATAGATATACCACACGTAGATTTCGAGGCTAATACCACTATTGCAGAGCTGAAAGCTATGTATAGCGGTGGGTTAGACAGTATAGATAGTAATATCATCATTACTGGTATAGTAGTGGCAAATGATGAATCAGGTAATTTCTATAAACAATTAGAAATACAAGATAATACTGGTGGAATAGAAGTGAGAGTAGATAGATATGATTTATATACTCAATATAAGGTCGGACAAAGAATTTATATTAAGTGCCAAGGTCTATTTTTAGGCAATTATGGTGGATTAGTTCAAATAGGATATAAATATGAAGGAGCTATAGGTAGAATACCTGATGCTATAGTAGATCAACATATTTTCAGAGATAGCCTTCCTGGTACACCTCCAGCACCTATTAATACTACAATTCCAGGATTAAATTCTAACTATTTGAGTATGTTAATTCAGATAGATTCTGTACACTTTGCAGAAGTAGGTTCTAAATTTGCTGAATCAGATGCTATTACTAATAGAACAATCATAGACAGAGATGGACACACATTAATATTGAGAACATCTAATTATGCAAATTTCGCTTCAGAATTATTGCCTGCTGGTGAGGGAAGCATAAGAGGTATATTGTCTATCTATAACGGCACTTATCAATTGTATATTCGCGATTTAAATGATTTAGTAAATTGGAATGAAAATACTAGTTTACCTTTTTTAGAAACATTCTCTTCTAATCCTTTAACTAGCAATACTTGGTTGACATTTAGTGCTGCTAGTAGTAAGAATTGGACTTATAATAGCTCTAATGGCAACCCAGGTGGATGTATGGAAATTAATGGATATGGTGCAGATGGAGCTTCAGACGATTGGCTTATTTCTCCTGAAATTAATCTAACAAATGCTACAGCAGCTTCAATAAAATTCGAATTATGGACACAATATAGTGACGCTGGTTTTCCTCAACCTATGGAAATATATATTTTAGAGAATTATACTAGCGGTGATCCCTCATCATCTGCTACAAATATAACAAGTCGATGTGCTATACCAGCAGCTAATAGCAAAGTATGGACATCAAGTGGCACAGTAGATGTATCTGATTTTATAGGTAAAAAAGTACGTTTAGCACTCCACTATAAGTCAAGTGGCGCAGCATCTTCTACATCTACTCTATGGAGGGTAGATAATGTAGCAATAGATTTTTAATAAAAAGGAATTATAATTAATAAAAAAGCTCACCTTTTGGCGAGCTTTTTTATTTTTGTTAATTTGGGATATTCTACTTTTGAACAGCACCGCTGAGAGTAGAACCAGCTTTAAATTTCACTACTTTTTTTGCAGGAATTTTAATTGGTTTTCCTGTTCTAGGATCTCTTCCTTCACGTGCTTTTCTTTGTACAACTTCAAAGCTACCAAAACCTACTAAGGTAACTTTGTCTTTTTTAGCTACTGCTTTTTTAACAGAACTCATAAAAGCATCTAATGCTTTTCTAGCATCAGCTTTTGTTAAGCCGCTTTCTTTTGCCATTGCTGAAATTAATTCTTCCTTATTCATATTTTTTTGTTTTAGGGGTTGAATTTTACTAATGCAAAATTATATATTTTTTTTAATATGCAAATATATAGACATTTTTTATTAAAATACTTTATAAATATTGTAAAAATTAGTATTAATTAAAATAAAAAAAAGCTAAACACATATATTATCTTCATAAATTATTTTTTTATATTTTAGCAAAAATGATTTACTTTGTGATAAATATTAAAAAAATGAAAGATATAATTTCTAAAGCATTTGAAAATAGAGAACTTCTAGAGGATGAAAAAATTCAAAAGTCGATATTTAGTGTTATCGATCAATTAAACAATGGTACAATACGTGTAGCAGAGCCCAAAGGAGATAATTGGATTGTAAATGAATGGGTGAAAAAAGCTATTTTATTGTACTTTGCAATAACTAAAACTAAAAAAATTGAAATGGGTCCCTTTGAATTTAATGATAAAATACCACTGAAAAGTGGTTATGACAAATTAAATGTAAGAGTAGTCCCTACAGGTATAGCTAGATATGGGAGTTATTTAGCCCCTGGAGTTGTTCTAATGCCAGGTTATGTAAATATTGGTGCATATGTAGATAGCGGAACTATGATAGATACATGGGTTACAGTTGGTTCGTGCGCTCAAATAGGTAAAAATGTGCATTTAAGTGGTGGGGTAGGTATTGGAGGTGTCTTAGAACCTATTCAAGCTAATCCAGTAATAATAGAAGATAATTGTTTTATAGGATCTCGATCTATAATAGTAGAGGGTGCTAGAATATGTGAAGGAGCAGTAATAGCCGCAGGAACTATTATCACAGCTTCTACACATATTATCGATGTTACAAAATCTGAGCCAATAGAATATAAAGGTTATGTACCACCTCGTAGTATAGTTATTTCTGGCACTTATTCCAAGCAATTTCCCGCAGGTATTTATAATTTACCTTGTGCATTAATAATAGGTGAAAGAAAAGAGTCTACAGATATTAAAACACAATTAAATGATATTTTACGAGATAAAATGTGAGATTAATACTAAAATGTTGAATTTCAACAAATCATTAATGATTTTATAAAAAATATTAATTTTATAAAAAATTAAATTTATGGAAGAATTTTTAAATTCTAATTCTTTTAAATGGATATTATCTATAGTAATAGTAATTGCAGGATGGTTGATAGGCATACTAATTAATAGATTTATATATAAAAAGATAAAAAATATTTCACAAAAAACACATAGAAGATATTATTATTTAATAGTTAAGAAAATCAAAAATTTGATTACATTATTATTAGTTTTGATAGCTACATATATAGCTGTAAATATAGCTCCTATATCTACTGATGTTCTAAAATATGTAAATAATATTTTAAAAATTTTACTAATAATTACAATCACATTATTAATATCTAGATTATTATCTAATTATGTTCAATATTTATTGAAAAAATCAAATAAGTTAACTTCTAAAACATCTATTTTTAGTGTTATAATTGATATTTTAATATATACTATAGGAATTATTATTATTTTACATACATTAGGTATTTCAGTTAAAGCTATTGTAGCTTCATTGGGAATAGGAGGTTTGGCGGTAGCTTTAGCACTGCAAGAGACATTAACGAATCTTTTTGCTGGTATTCAACTAATGTTATCGAAGAAAATACAAATAGGAGATTATATAAGATTAGATAGTGGCGAAGAAGGCAAAATAACTGATATTACTTGGCGAGAGACTACTATTCAGCAAATTCTAAATAACGTAATCATTGTGCCAAATTCTAAAATGACCACAGGGAAATTGATTAACTATTATCTCCCTGACGGTACATATCCAGTAATAATTCCTATAGGTGTGAGTTATAATAGTGATTTAGAGAAAGTAGAAAATATCACATTAGATGTTGCAAATGAAATTATAAGAGATTTCCCTAATCTAGTAAGTGATGTTAACCCATCTATTAGATTTCAAAATTTTGGTGAGTATAGCATAAATTTTAATGTTGTATTCAGAGCATCAATTTTTGAGAATCAATTTATATTAAAACATGAATTTATTAAACGATTATATAAACGATATGAGATAGAAGGTATAGAAATACCATTCCCTATAACCACAGTAAATTTGAATAAACAAGAATAAAAAGTTATCAAATGATAAAAGGTATGTATAACATTTTCATGTTATAGTTTAAATATTTTATTATTTCAATATTATTCATTAATTTTGTTAAAAATTTTTAGTTATGAAAGAATTATTAGAAAACATTGATAAATACTTGGCTCTACCCAAAGATCACAAAAGAGATTTCTTAGATCAGCTATATCAGTATCTTGTCAATAGCAATGCTACAGCAGTAGATTACCAAAAAGTAAAGATCCAATCGACCGCAGCTATTTGTCCCGACTGCAGAAGTGAAAATGTCATCAAAGTTGGCAAACGAAATGGCAGACAAGTTTATAAATGTAAAACCTGTGGTTATCAATTTCGTGAAACAGCTCGCACCTTTGTCTATCGCATGCGAAAATATCCATTAATGCTCGACTACATGAGATGTATGCTCGAGGGTAAAAGTCTGCGAGCTTGTGCTAATGAGGTTGGCATTTGTCTGAAAACCAGCTTCGAATGGCGACACAAAATATTAGCAGCTATTAGAGCCTTAGAAGGTGGAATCAGCTTCTCTGGTATTGTGGAAGCAGACGAGCTGCTAATGAAATATTCAGAAAAAGGGAGAAAGTTTAAAAACAAAGAAGAATATCAAAGAGCTAAAAAGAAGAAACATCCCAAAGTAGCAGTATTAGTAGTTACAGACAGAGAAGGTAATTTACTTTTTAAACAGGTTGGAGAGAAAAAAGTGAAGAATGAACAATTAAGAGAAGAGCTCAAGAGTAGATTGTCAGAAAACAATCTGATATGTGTAAAGCCCAAAAAAGAGTTCAGAAAAGCTGTTAAAAGTTTACAAAGTAAAAAAGTGATAGTAAACAAAAGACAGATTAAGCGAGGGATATATAGTGTAAAAATAGTAGAGAACAAAATAAGTGATTTCAGGACGTGGTTGAGTAGATTTCACGGAGTGGCTACGAAGTACTTGCAGAGCTATCTGATGTGGTTTGTGATAATGAATAAGTACCTAAAAGAGTTGATAGATCCTAATATTGGCAGACTACTGAACCTGTCATCGCACGACAGATGGGCGTGGGACAAATATAGAGAGATAGTTAGTCAGAGATATAAATAAAATACTTTAAAGTATAACAAAAATTTGATTCTCTCCCACTACCTCTTTTAATCTTCCCCTACTCCACTTTTCTTAGATAAAGTTTTTTAAATTAAACAATTATTAAACCAGAACTGCTTTAATGTATTTTTGACATTCAAACTAGTAAAAATGATTATTAATAAAATGATAATATTTATTAGTTGTTTTTGTTTGTCATAATATCTAAAATCACATTATCTATTTCTTGCATACCTTTTGTCCCAATTATTGTAAGGTTGTTGATAGTCTTTTCTAAGTCATTATCTATTATGCCTTCATGATGTGATACTACTTTATTTTCTATAGCCATTAGAGCTGACAAAGCTGCTGTATAGATGCTAGTAGCTATTTTTAATGAACAGCTGGGTTTTGCTCCATCACATATCATCCCTGTTATAGAGGCTATCATATTTTTAGCAGAAGAAGAAATTTGAGATTTACTGCCTCCTAATAAATAAGTAATGCCACAGCAGGCACCAGTAGAAGCTACTACACAGCCACATAGAGGTGATAATTTGCCAATTTTTTGTTTTATATAAATAACCATCAAATTACTTAAAGTGAGTGCTCGCACCAATTGATCTTCGCTAGATGATAAGTATTGAGCAAAAAGTGTAACTGGTAGGGTAGCAGCTATGCCTTGGTTGCCACTACCAGCTGTGCTCATCACTGGCACCATAGCTCCATCCATTCTTAGATCACATGCTCCAGCAGTAGAAGAGATTATATCATTTAGTATATTTTCACCTATTATTTTATTTGCTATTTCACTAGAAAGTATTTTTGCGATTTGATGACCATAATCTCCATTTTTTGAGATTATTGATGCATTTTTATTCATGTCTGCAGCATCTAATATAAATTCTAGTTCTTCTATGGGAGTTTCAGTAGTAAATTCGAAAATTTTATCATAGTCTAAATCTATTTTAAAACTATTATCTTCATTTCGTATATAATCTTGTTGATAAATAATTTGATTATTTTTTGCCAAAAAAGTAAAATTATCATGTGCTCCTCGTATAATAGCAATAGACTTATTATCTTTAGTATGGCAATGAACTTCTATATACAAGTTATCTGGACAATTTTCTTTTAGAGAAATATTAATTTTATCATCTTCGATAAATCTTTTACCATATTCCACATCTCGCATAGTTACATCTTTTAATACTTCGAGTTTATAGGCAGATTTACCTATCGTGGCTCCTAATGCGATAGCTATTGGCAAACCTATCATTCCAGTGCCAGGTATTCCTACACCCATAGCATTTTTAATAATATTTTTACTTAAAAAAACATCTATTTTTTCAGGAATGTCTCCTAATGTCTCACGTGCTTTTGCTACACAAAGAGCTACAGCTATTGGTTCTGTACATCCTATTGCAGGTACTATTTCTCTGTGCATTAGATTAATTATCTCTTGTCTTTGCGTTAAATCTAACATATAATGGAATTAATTATTGCAAAAATAACAAGGAAAAACGAAAATTAACGAATAAATTATTCTCTAATTACTGTATATTCATTTTCATTAATAATTTTCACAATTTTAGAAGCTTTATGAGAAGAATTATTTTCATTGCGTAAAGGGACGATATAATCAACTGCCATTTTAATAACTGCATCTATATTTTCAAAGTTTATAGGGGAAGGATTACCAGATGTATTAGCAGATGTAGAAACTATTGGTGCTTTTAAGAGATTGATAACTTCTTTGCAAAAATTATTTCTAACTAATCTGACTGCTATCGTATTATCTTCATTTATCAGAATGCCAGGTAAATCTACTGGATCAGGATAAATTATTGTTACAGGCTTATCACTTTTGTTTTCTATTTTAAAAGCTAATGAAGGTATATTTTTAACAAATTTTTTTAACATATCAAAAGATGAAACTAAAATAATAAAATTTTTATTATCAGGTCTATGCTTTATTTTAATAATTTTTTGAATAGCCTTTTCATCTAAAGCATTGCAGCTGAGTCCCCAAATGGTATCTGTAGGGCATAAAATCACCTTACCTTGTTTTAAAAAATTTACAGTTTCTATTACATCTTTATTGTACATCGGATTTTAATTGTTTTACAGGTTCTAATAATTGCTCTATATTAAAACTATTTCCACAAATAAATAAATTTTTAGGACATTTCGAATAACCATGTTTACCACAAGGACGACATAATAGCTCTATATTGGGCTCTATAATAAAAAATTTATCACTCAATGGAGTGAAGCCAAACGATGGGACAGTAGAGCAAAAAATAGTTGCTATTGGCGCATTAATAGAAGAAGCCAAATGTGTAATAGCACTATCATTAGAATAAGTGATAAATGAATGTTTTATTACATATAAAGTTTCTAATAAAGATAATTTACCAACAAAATCATAAATATGTTCATTATTCTGAAATTCTTTAAAAAATAATTTATTTTTATTTATATCCTCTTTACCACCTAAAACTGCCACATTATAGCCTAAATTAATTAAACTTTCACATAGGTCTACCCATCTCCATATAACCATTTGTTTCGTATTCCAAAGAGAAAATGGAGAGATACAAATATATGGATTTTGTGGTAAATCAATTTTAATATTTTCAGGAATGTAAAGTTGTGGACGTCTAATTGAGTCTTTATTATTTACAATGTTTTGTATTAATATTAAATTCCTATCAACTTCATGCTTTTGATTCCACAAATGCTCATAAGTCTCATTGGCAAATAAGCAAGACAATGTACTTTGCTTAAAAGTAATTTTTTTATTACTATGCATACACCACATTAAAAAACCAGTAGATAAATATCGCTGAAAATTTATTACTGCAGTGAAATTATATTTTCTTAGTTGAAATATTAAATGCCACAGATGTTTGTATTTTCTATTTTTTTTATTCCAAATAAAAACTTTTGAAATAAATGGATGATTATCAAAAAGCTCTTCTGCTCTAGTATTAATTAAAATAAATATTTCTGCATCGGGATCATATCTATGAATAGACTCTATAACTGGTGTGATAAGTACCACGTCTCCTATACTTGCTGTTTGAATAAGTAGATATCTGTCCTTGGTTTTATGCATGAGAAATATATTATTAGAAAATGATAAAATACTAATTTTTACTTAATTTATAAAGATCATCTATAGCAGTAATCATCTTACTCCAAGATAAAATATTAGCTAAGGTTTTCTGTGCTTGTAGCCATCTTTTCACTTGGTTTTTGTCTTCTGGTTTATCACTAAAAAAAGTAGTTATAGCTTTAGATATTTCAGTAGCCTCACTAGTAATTATAAAATCTGTGTCACAGCATTTATTAGATAAAATATCTAAAATATCGGTATCTGTAGTAATGAAAGGTTTATTATAACGAAGTGCAATACGAGTGATACCACTTTGTTTAACAAGTTTATATGGCATTACTATCAAATCTGCTGCTGAAAAAAATATGGGGACCTCATTATCTGGAATATATCTATCATAAATATAAACTCTATCCTCTAAATTTAGCCTTTTAATCATATCGATAAATATATCTTTAGATTGAAAAAAATCTCCTGCTATAATTAAATGTATAGAAGGGTCTGTATCTGGTAAAGCATGCAACAACAAATCTAGGCCTTTATATTCTTTCACCTGGCCAAAAAACAAAATATATTTAATATTGATCTCATTTTCATTAATAATAATTTTCTCAGGAAGTTTAAGTTTTTTAAGTGCTTGTTCTCTAGGTATAAGTTCTCCATAATGATCATATAATGGATGATGTACTATCAAGTAATGTTTGTTAATGTTAAGTTCATTAAACTCATCTGCTACTTTTTCTGATAAAAAAATGAAAGCGTCGATATATTTGGCGAAATATTTAAAAGATTTTTTCTGGCTAAATTTATGTTTACCGTAAATACTATTTACGATAGCTAAAGTTACTATATCTTTATTATTTTTCTTAAGGTATCTAGCTATTTGGCCATAAATAATACCTAAAAAAGCAACCCAATATTGAAAAATAACAATATCTGGATTTCTAGATGATATAAGTTTAGCAGTGAAACGCCAAGTAAAAGGGTTCCATGACTTAAGAAAATTATGTATTTTTAATTTATATTTATTAAAGAATTCCTCTATTTCAGCTTTATCAGTAATTTTTTCGTCTTTTCGGAAAATAATATATGGATACAATCTTTTAAAACCGAAAATTTCAACATCTTTGCCTGCTTTTTGCAGTTCTATAGCCAATCTATTTTTCAAAGCTGCCATGCCACCTTTAAACGGGAATGCTAGACCTACCATAGCTACCCGTTGCCAATCTTTACTCATAACCTTTGACTCTCTCCTTCTACAATATTTAGTTCTTCTTTAATATCATAATTATTTTTATCTGGGCTATTCCTTTGTATCAGCTCTGCTAAAAAGCCACCTATGAAAAGCATAGTTCCGATAATCATAAACAAAATGCCTAAATAGAACAGTGGTCTTTCTGTCATTTTATATTGCTGATATAGTATCTTTGCTATTGCCAAATATAGAGCAATGATAAATCCAATAATAAATACAACTATTCCGATTGTGCCAAAAAAGTGCATAGGTCTTTTGCCAAATTTGGTCACAAAATTTATTGTAAGCAAGTCTAAAGGTCCGCGTATGAAACGTGACATACCAAATTTAGTAGTTCCATATTTACGGGGATAATGATGTACTACTTTCTCTCCTATTTTATTAAAACCAGCCCATTTAGCCATAATAGGAATATATCTATGCATTTCTCCATAAACATCTACGCTTTTCACTACATCATGTTTATATGCTTTTAGTCCACAATTAAAATCATGTAATTTAATGCCAGAGACTACACGTGTTCCCCAATTAAAAATTTTTGTAGGTAATGTTTTGGATAGAGGATCATATCTTTTCTTTTTCCATCCAGACACTAAATCATAATCCTGTTCCATTATCATTTTATAAAGTTCTGGAATTTCATCTGGGCTATCTTGTAGATCTGCATCCATTGTGATGACTACATCGCCTTTAGCTTTTTGAAATCCTACATGCAGGGCAGCAGATTTACCAAAATTACGTCTAAATCTGATTGCCTTTATATCGTTATTATTTGTTGATAATTTTTTAATCTCATCCCACGACCCATCTGTACTACCATCATCTACAAAAATAATCTCATAACTGAAATTATTTTCTTTCATTACCCTTCTGATCCATTCAGTGAGCTCTGGTAATGATTCTTTTTCATTATATAATGGTATTACTACTGATATATCCATAGTATTTGTTTATTTTTTGTAAAATTAGATATTTATAAAATTACATATTTTCATTAATAGCAGGATGTTTTTTAACAATTCCAGCTAATATCAAAGATAAAATGGCAGATTCTATCAAATATGTAAATGCGGCACCCAATTGGTATTTAAATGAAAAGGCTTGAGAAAATGTTTCAGGAGTAATATAAGATTGAAATTGCTCTGGTATCATTTCTTTTTGCATCTCTATGTTTATCATTACTGTATTTAGCATATTATTTAAATAATTAGGGTCTAATACATAATATATTAATAATTTAACAAGTAAAAATATTAATAAACTAAAGAAAGAAATAATAAAGCTTAATAAAAATGCATTTAAATAGCTTATATGTCCTTCTCCGAACTCTATACGTGCTTTGTTGATAGCTTTTATACTAAAAAATATAATAGCAAAGGCTTGAATAATAAATGTTATAGTATTTAACATTAAAATATTGCCACCAAATATCCACATTAGTAACAAATATACAACCATTATAGCTGCTGCAAATAATGTATATTTTGATGCATGATTTAATAATTCTTTCGTTTTCATTTTTTATTGCAAAATTATTATAATTTAATCAATTATGATAAATAACTTTTTATAGTATGTTATTTAAAATAGCAAAAAGCTGAAATATAATTTACAAATAAGTATTTTTTGAAAACTATTGATATAAAAACAATGCTTTCTATTAAATTTCTACATATCTATTTAATTAATAATCAATTTCTCGAATATGAACTTTTTGAGATTTAATTAAATTTATTTTTTGTGTTTTATTTACAAGTGAAGAATGTACATCAACTACATAAATGCTACTTGCCAAACCATAGGTGGGTATTACAAACTGTTCTATGCTATTCTCTACAGTGCCAGACTGGAAATAAATTAATTCACCCAATAAATTAAAAACTTTTATTTCATATGGCTCACCTTCTGTAGCAGTGAAATTAATTAAAATATTATTAAAAATATCTGTATTTATGGTTACCCAAGATTCATCAGTTGCAGCATTACAAATTATAGATTGAATACCTAAAATTTCTTTATCGCCACTATAATCAAACTGAGTCAATCTATAGTATAAGGCAGCACCATTACTATCATAGTTATCTGCCCACGAATATGTCGATATTTCATTACTATTACCTGCACCTTGTATATATGCTACAGGTTCCCAAGAGATGCCATCAGAGCTACGTTCTACTAAATAATAATCACAATTAATTTCTGAAGCTGTTTCCCATTTGAGAGCAACATATTTCCCCACACAATAAACATTAAAATACAATAATGTTACTGGCAAAGGATGTGATTTATCTACTAATATCCAAGTATAGAAACCACCTTTATATGCAGTAGGTGGCACAACACCTGTTACTCTATTATTAGTAGCATCGGCTGTTCCTAGAGCTGTAGAGTATCCTTGAAAAACATCGAAAGCATCTGGTACCCAACTGTAGGTACCTGGTGAAGCATATGGATCTTGTCCCCATAATTGTGCTGATAGATTAGTCTCAGTAATAGTATTGGGAGAAGCTATTTCATTATCTTGATATTTAAAAGATAAAGTAGCATCTGGAAGAGTAGCCCATCCATCTTTTCTCAAAATCCAATATCTATCTACTACATAATCTGATCCATTAGTGCCATTTATATTTAAATCTTCAACTGCGGGTGCAACAGTAGGAAGAGGAAGATTATCTGCACCTGTTCCTCGTGTACTAGCTATTAATGTACCTGGTGAGCTACCAGCTGTTTTTATGGTATAAACAAAATCTATTCTACCTTCTTTCCAAAATGGAATAGTATATGTACCTGTACTATCGTTTATTTTCCAAGCTACTCTATTTAGATCCCCCTCTGAAACTATACCTCCATCACTAGTAGCTACAATTCCAGTAGGATTTGGTTGATTTACAAATAAAGTAACATTATTTTTAAGTGTAATTTTAGCATCTTTTAAATATAAAAGTCTATCTTGACTTTTCAAAACAAAGCTAAATATCGAAAATATAACAATAAAAAATATAATTTTTAATTTCATACTCAAAATTATTTATACAAAAATATAAAAAATTTTTTAATAATACTTTAATTTTTCAATATTTTATATTCCTGATTTTCATCATTTTTTATTTGTTCAAATTCATTTTGCATTTTAATAACATCAAACATTATTTCTATACTATTATCATTTAATAATTTCAAAGAATTACTTAATTTATTGATCAAGACTAAAGAGCTCTCGATAACTTCGTCGTTATAATTATTCTCTATATTAGCCCAAATATCTATTAAATGATTACAAGAAATCTGACAACCTAGATTACCATTATCATAAGATAATTCTAATTTTAAAGCATTAGAATTTGATAAATTATTAAATTTTGATATAATTAATTTAAGAGTTTCATAGACTGCTAAATAAATATTTTCATATATTTCATCTGGTAAATTATTTTGTTGAAAGAATCTATTTAGATAATCATCTAAAACTGCTATGAAATCATTATTTTTTATGTATAAAGGGTCAATTTTTCTCATAATTAACATTATTAAAATATTCTTGAATTTTTTTACGATAGTACAAATTAAAGTTTAAATTATTGCGGTTCATCGATTCAAAATTATTATTTTTTATAACATTATACTGAAAATTTTTAATAAGGTTACTATTATAATCATTTTTAGCTGTTTCACTTTTACGTAAATTATCAGTCTCTTGCTGTTGTTCTGCTTTTTCAGCTTCTAGCATACGTATTTCTATTTGTTTTTGTCTTTTTATAGTTTCATAAGTTAGATTTTTATTATAGAGATCTTTTTCTGTTTTTTCCATATCCTCTATCATTTGTTGAACGAAAGAAGCATTTTTTAGATTACCTTCTTTGCTCATTTGCTCTTTGATTTGCTGCATAGCACGTCTAATAGCTTCTTGCTGAGCGGCCATTTTAGCTAGAGCCTCACTAATTTCTTTTCCTTGTTTTTTACCATTTTGCATTTCTTTTTGCAGAGCTTCCATTTGTTTATTTAGGTCTTGTTGTAGCTGTTTTAGAGTTTTCATACTAGGTTTGCTATCATTAGAATTGCCTGTATTTTTAGGATTATTGCATTTCATAGCTCCATCGCTATTCATTTGAGACATGCTATTCTGCTGTTCCATTTGTTGCAATACATCTGATAGAAAGAGTGCAAGATTATTGAGTGAGGTCATCAAGTTTTGTTGATTAATAGCTGCTGGACCAAAAGTCCAATTATTAAGGTTATTAATAGCTTTTTTGCTTTCTTTTTCTATTTTGTTAATTTCATCAAAAATAAAATTAGAAACCATAGGTTGACGCTTGCCAATCATATAGAGACTATCTTTAGTACGTTTCATTACTTCTTGCAGTTCATATTGTTTCCTTACATAATCCTGATAATTTGATAAACGAGGATTCTGCATATAAAGATTTTTAATTAAATTTTCTTGTTCAAAAGAAGCTAAAAGTACATTTTTTAGTAATTGTCTAAGAGCTGTAGCATCTTCTGCATTTTCTTCTTGCAGTTGTTTTTCTAAATTCTGTTCTAATTTGTTAGCTAAATCATTCAATTGCTGGCTAGTATTTTTTTGATTTTCATTAGCTTTTTTTTGATTATTTTTTTGTAGATTTTGTTCAGCTTGTTGAACTTCATTATTAATAGTTTGCTCTTCAGATTCTATATTTTCCATATTAAAAGGTTCGCTGAGTTTTTCATTTTCTTTTAACAAACTGTCATATTTCTCGAACTGTTTTTCTAATATTTGTTTTAGTTCATTTTGTTTAGTTAATTCGTCTAAATCTTGTTTTTTAGATAATTCATCAAATTGTTTACTTAAATCCTTAAATTCATCGAAAGTTTCTCTAAGATTTTTTTCTATATCTAAGCGTTTCAGTAGATCTATTTGTCTGTCTAGCATTTTATTTAACTCTTCATTCTGAGATTTAAACTCCTCGATATCCTCAGATTTTAACTCATTATTTTCCATTAATTTTTGTAAATTTTCTAAATATTCATTTAGTTCATCTAGATTAATAGATTTAACGAGTTCATCTATTTGTTGAATTTTTTCATAAATTTCTAAATTTTCGTCATAAGAAGGCGAAAGTTGCAAATTTTGTTCTAAATTTTGCAATTCATTTATAATATCATTTTGTTTTTTTATTAAATTTTCCCATTTTTGTTTTTGTTCATAATTAAATTTACGTTCTAGTTTCCATTGATTTTCTAAGTGTTTCAATTCATTTTTAATATCATTTAGTTCTTTTTGTATATTAGAAAATTTAGAATTAGCAGCCTGCAATTGTTTAGATTGTTCTATTTGTATTTCTTCTTTTGTAGGTATTTTTATTTCATATTCACGCGATTTAGTAGCTTTAGGTCCGGCCATAGCATCATTATCATAAATTTCTAAATAAAAATGAATAATATCGTCAGGTTGTAGATTTAGAAATGAAAAATCTATATCAAAATTAAAATTTTGTATTAGATCATTATTTGAAATATTTATTGGTATTTTACCATTAATAGTGCTATCTTTACGTGTTAATTTATAAATGGCTAATAATTTAGTAAATCCATAATCATCAGAAATAGAGCCAGAAACATAATAATGCATTATAGAAAATGTATCTTTTTGTACTTGCACTAATATTTGCGGATAAGCATCAGGAATCTCTGTAATGTAAATATTTGTAGTATCTTGCAATGGGGATTGTATTGATTTAGTAATTATTTGTATACTTTCGTTTTTTAATATTTGTATTTGATAATCTAATTTATTTTTTACTGAGTATTTATTTAATTTATCACCATTAACTATTATCAGGCTATCAGCATCTTTCACATTAAATGAAAACATAATTTTAGTTCCACGTGGAACGCTATATGAAAAAATATTTACAAATTGTTCATTATTAATTTTTGTATAATTAGGATATATTATATTAGCTACTAGGCGATAAATAGTAGGTTTATTATAAACTTTAATTTCATATTTATCAGAGATCCAGTCCTCAGCGATAATTTGAAAAATTGTATTTTCAGAAATATTATCGAAAATATATTCGTATCTATTATTCAAAGTTTTTTTAGAAATAAATTGATTACCATTAGACAGTATATAAATATTTTTAGGTATTTTATCTCCAGTAATTTCGAAATTTAATACAAAAGATTTTCCAGACTCAGTATAAAAATTTGTATTTAAAATATTAACTCTAAAACCATAATCTTTAGGAAAAATTTTATTATAATTAGATATTCTAACTAAAGGATTAATAAATTGTTTAGGAAAAGTAAAAGATAAAGTAAAGAAAATAGCTAAAATGCTAATATTGCCAATAATCCATTTATAATATTCTTTAATATTAAGAAAATTTTTAATATTAATTTTAGAAAGTTCATTGCTGCGTCTAGATAATTCATTTAATAATAATTCATTTTTGTTAAGCTCATTTAGTTCAAATAATTCTAGAGCAGATAAAATCTTATCATCTGTATTAGAATAATTTCCTAGTAATAATGCGAAATCTTTATAAGATTTTTCTCTCAATAGTCCGAAATATCTTAAAACAGGTAATGCAATATAATATGAAAAGAATGTAGTTAAAGAAATAATCAATAATATCAGCAATATCAATCTAAAAGTTGAATTTAGCCAAAACAAGTTTTCTATTGTAGATAAAACAAATAATAAAGAAACAGAAAATAAAATAAACCAAAATAAGCCTTTAATAAGGTTATTAAGATAAAATTTTTTTGCAAATTTTTCTAAAATATTTATAATTTTATTATTGCTTGACCTTTCCATCGTTTAATAATTTTTGATTTAGCATTATTAAAATTCATAATATATTTAGATTGTGATAATGAATCTGAGATATTAAAAAACAAATTACCATTTATTAATAGTGAATCTTTTATATTAATTAATTGTAAACTTGCAGAGTCGAGATTACATAAGATCACATTTTGATAATTTAGATTTTTATTTATAGAATCGATAGAAATCAGAACAAATCTATATAGATATTCTGGAACACGAGCTGGAGATATTGTAATAATATTAGTATCTTTATTATTTAATAAAATAGAATCTATGTATAATTCTGTTTTAATATGACGAAATAGATTTTCAATTTTTAAACCAGCAGAGTAGTTATCAGAAATTAATTCTACATTTAGACTATCTGCTTTTAGTTTATTTATTTCTAAGATATTATTTTTTGAATTAGATTTTAGAATTACGACATTATTGTCATTGCTACCAGATTTAGAAAAATAAATTCCTAATATTATTAATATTCCAAATAAAAAAATTATTAGAATAATATAAAAGATATTTTTTTTCATTACAAATTCATTAATAATCTAACTTCACTATCGGTAAGGTAACGCCATGTTCCACGTGGAACATTTTTCTTAGTAAGTGGACCAAACATAGTTCTATCAAGCATTAATACTTTATAACCTAAAGATTCAAATATTCTTTTTACGATATGATATTGACCAGAATGTATTGATATACCTACATAATTATGCGGTTTATCTTCTATATAACTAATTTCATCTACATTTATTTTGTGTCCATCTATATATATACCATCAATTATTTTCTGTAAATCATTGATTTTTAGATTTTTATCTAATTTTACTTCATAAATTTTTAAAATATTTGACGAAGGATGAGTAAGCTTACGAGCTAGATCACCATCATTAGTAAATAATAAAATACCAGTAGTATTCCTATCTAATCTACCTACAGGATATACACGAAACTTCATATCACCTAATAGATTCATAACAGTTTTGCGATTTTGTGGATCTTTTGATGTAGTAATATAATCTTTTGGTTTGTTCATTAAAATATAAATCTTTTTCTCTGGCTTAATAGCTACATCTCCTATCATCACCTTATCTGATTCAGTAATTCTAGTACCTAATTGAGTAATAATTTTACCATTTACAGATACACTACCTGTAGAAATCAAATTATCTGCTTCTCTTCTAGAACAATAACCACAAATCGCAATATATCTATTCAATCTAATACCTTCATTTTTATGTTTATGTTCTTTCTTTAAAAATTTATCATCTAGAGATTTTTTTTCATAAGTTTTTTTCTCGTAAGATTTTTTATTATATGATTTATTTTCTGGAAATTTATCATCTAGAGATCCTTTGTTATAAGATTTTTTATTTGAAGATTTATCCTCTGAAAATTTTTTATCTGAAGATTTACTACCAAAAGTTTTTTTCCCGTAAGAATTTTTATTAAATGATTTATTTTCTGAATATTTATCATCTAAAGATCCTTTTTCATAAGATTTTTTATTTGAAGATTTATTCTTTGAAAATTTTTTATCTGAAGATTTACTACCAAAAGATTTTTTGCTATAAGATTTTTTGCTTTTCTTTATATCTTCTTGATTTTTTTTATATTCGCTCATAATTAAAATATTTCATAATTACAAAATTACATAAAAAAAGGGGAATAAAAATTCCCCTTTTCGTAATAAAAGTAAATATGAATTAAACAAGATTTAATCTACTAAATAGTTCTTTACGATACATACCACCAATAGGAATAACTTTCATTTTACCTTCGATAACTAAATCAGGATATTTAATACTGAAAATTTTATCTATACGTACAATATAGCTTCTATTCACACGAACGAAATCTTTAGCAGGTAATATACGTTGCATTTCTTTCATAGTAGAGTGAGTAGTATAAATATTATCAGCAGTATTGATAACAACGTAATCTTTTAGAGCTTCTACATAATATATATCAGAAAATTTTATACGATTTAGTCTGTAATCAGCACGAACGAAAATGCTATCGGAATCACTTTTTTCTATAACCATATTTTTTAGCATATCACGTTCTTTAATTAGCTCTTGATCTTCTTTATATTTATTAAGAGCTATCTCAATAGTAGCTATCACTTCATTTTCTTTAAATGGTTTCACGATATATCCATAAGGAACAGCTGATCTAGCTTTGTCAATAGTATTTTCATCAGCATAAGCAGTTAGAAATACAACTGGTGTATTAGATTTCTCTCTAATTACTTCAGCAGCTTGAATACCAGACATATCACCTTTTAACATAATATCCATTAGAATAATATCTGGTTCTAACTCATCAACAGCTTGTATAGCAGCTTCACCTGTAGGAAAAGAACCTACAACTTTATAACCAGCTTTTGTTAATACATTTTCGATGTCTTTTGCTATGATAGCTTCATCTTCTACGATTAAAACTTTTATCTTTGCCATAACTCAAATTTTTAAATTTTCGACAAAATTACATAATTTTAATATATAAACATAATTTTTAATTAATAAATAGACTAAAAACTAAATAATTTATATATCGTAATATGTTTTATAGACTAAAATAATATTTTTTTACATTAATTAAGTTTATTGAACAATAAATGGTAAAGAATATGAATCTTTATCAGTGATAATATTCAAAATATAAGTACCTCTATTATAATTAGAAATATTTAAAATATAAACATTTTGAAAGTTATTAACACTTTCATTTAAAATTAAATTACCTAAAATATCATAAATATTCAATATAAAAGAATTAACATTAGAATTTTCTAATTGTATATTTATATAATCAGTAGCAGGATTTGGATAAATATCAATATTATTTTGAGAAATGATATAAGTATTTATATCTGTACCACAAGCACCTCTTCCATTTATTTCAGTAGGATTAGAATTAATAGGATCTAACCAAGGTTTTAATTGTTTATTAGAAGTAGAGCCATTAGATGCCCAATGATAAGAAAATTTACCGTAATAATCTGCCTGATCAGTAGCATCACAATCGCTACTACCTCCTGTTAAAGTACCGATTATTCTACCATTACTATTAAATAAAGGAGAACCACTAGAACCACCTTCAGTAACACCATGTCCATTAGCAGTAGCTACCCAGCTAACAGACCAATGCGTAGTATATCCAGAAGATAAAGTATTTTGATAAGTACTTATTTTTTTTATATCTCCATTAGGATGATGTATACCTACTCCACTATTACTAACATTAGTAGATCTAGACCATCCATTGTAATATGGATTATAACTTGTAGGTACATTATTTTTAAATTTAACTAAATAAAAATCAGAACCTGTATTAGTAGAACCATACGTATCACAAGCTACTAATGTACAACCAGTAACAGTATGATTAGAATATTGAGGGCTTGTTCCTGAGCAAGATGTTGCTTCATAGTTGAAATAAAATACCCAATAATTCAAATCTGAGGTACTAGATTCGTAACCACAATGGTCTGCTGTTAGGAAATATGGTGTACAATCATTGTTTGTATTATTCACTAAAGACCCTGTGCATAAATAAACATAACTACCTGCACGTAATTCGATTTTAGCAACACCATTTTTTTGATTTGTCCATCCTGTACCTTCTGAACAAGCTACATTAACATTACAAGCTCCAGAAAATTTTTCATATAATACATCTCTATAAACATAACAAATTTCTCCTATATGAAAAAAAGATAAATTTGTTACATTATTTGGAATATTAAATTCTATTATCATTTCATCTCCTGGTAGAGCTTGTATAGCCAATACATTATCTTTATTATTTAATTCACTAGTATAAGCACCTAGTACTATAGATTTATCAGGATTATAAATAAATAATTTTACTCCACTTGGTATATTAAAATAATCAAATAAAGTATTCAATGCTTTAGCATCTTTAGATGTTACTTTTAATCTCCAGATCACATCACCATTAGGTAAATAATCATAAGTACCATAATTATTAGCATCAATATTTACAGTTTGTATGGCACCAATTCGCAATTTTTTGTCATATTTTATCATTTGTTCATCATCTTGCAATAATTTCTGTACATTAGGTGGGGTCACATCATAAACATCAATATTTTGTATATCTGATGTTTTATTTGTAAAACTCCAAGGTATATCAGGTGTACTTATTTGACCAAATAGTAAACATGATAAAGTAATTAAGACAAATAATAAATAAATTTTTTTCATATCGATAAATTTTTAAGATTATAATTTCAAAATTAAATAATTTTTTTAATAAAAAATTATTTTAACAACTTTTTGGTATATTTATATAGTGCTTTTATCTTGAGTAAATTTATAGCTGACGACTTGAAATCATTTTTTGTAGAATAAATTGTCTTTATGGTAATTTGTTTTTGGGCAATTCGTTGTATGGGCAATTCGTTGTATGGGCAATTCGTTTTTGGGCAATTCGTTGTAGGGGCAATTCATGAATTGCCCCTACAAGGTGATTTCTGGTAAATTAACAAATGATCTGCGATTATTTATATTTCAGGGCTAAAGCCCGCAGATTCTTCTTTTCTGTTCATAAAGTTTATAAACTCTTACACTACTAAACTTATAAATTCCTCAACTTTTAAACCTTTTACCCCATCACCCATCACTCATCACCCATCTACTCCTAACTCTTTCCCCTTTTAACCCTTTAAACTTTTAAACCCTTAAACCTTTTAACTTTCAACTTTATAAACTTTCTACTTAAAAAACTTATAATTTTTCATTGCTTATTCTAATGACATCACCTAGTCTATATAATACTTTATAAATCAAATAGCCTTGTTCATCAAATAATTTTTCCCATCCACTTCTTTCTCCAGCAACATCAAAAGATTCTATTAATTTAGTTTCTCTATTTTCATAAAAAGTATAATGTTTATTTATTGGCTTACCATCGAAATAGCGACCTTTATACAAAGTTTGTTTAGTATTATAATTTTTTATTTCATATTTACCATTTAGTATATCATTAGTAAAATATACTTCATATAATAAATTATTTACCTTATAAATCCATTTATCTGTTCTCTCATCATTAGATAACTTACCTTGTGCTATCACATCACCATTTATATCATACTCTATATATTCACCATTAGCTAAGCCATCTTCATATAAAATTTTTCTTTTAATATTACCATTCGGATAATAAAAGATATATTCTCCATCTAATAAACCATTTAGATATTCCATTTTTTCTATTACATTTCCTAGAGTATCATAAACAAGCCATTCACCAACTTTCAAATTATTTCTGTAGTTTCCAGATTCATATATATTTCCATTTTCATAAAAATAATACCATTTTCCTTGATATTTACCTTTCTCATCTATTATTCCTGTAGCTTCTAATATACCATCTCTGAAAATATAAGATGCTATTATTTTGCCATTAATATCATAATCTCTTCTAACTCCATCAGGTACATCATTATAATAACTTCCAATAGATTTAATATTCCCATTAGGATAATAGTCTCGCTTAATGTCATGTATCTTGACATCAGAAGTTACTATCATTGTATCTGCTTCATATCTTTGAATAGATTTTAATTCATTAGTTTTAATATCATAAGTTTTAGCTACACCATATTTTAATCCATTATTATAATATATTTCATGTTTTAGTTTTTTATTATTATCTATTTCTATCCATTTACCAGTTTTTTTATTATTTTCATCATATCTATTAATCGATTCTCTACTAAGTAAAAAACCATTTTTATAAGTATAAATCGTAATTATTCTATTATCTAGGGTATCATATTCATAACCCATACCATCAGGAACGCCATTTTTATAAGGTATAGATTTTATTAATTTTTTTGAATAAGTAAATGTATAACAAGTATCTACGAGAGTATCATTTTTATATTTACATTTAGTAAAATATTTTTCATAATATTTATAATAATCACCGTTTTTAATACCATTAATGTAATTAATTATTTGTGATAAACTACCATCTGTATTATAATATCTCCATGTACTATCCAATAAACCATTATTAAATTTTCCTTCAGATCTCAAATTTCCATTATTATGATAATTAATCCAATATCCATGAGGTTTTTCATTTTTTAAAAAACCAATACTACTTATATTTTTATTATCATAATAGTTAATTACTTTTTTGATACTATCTTGTGAATAAAGACAATTTATAAATAATAAAAATAAAACTAAAAAAGTACTAATTTTCATTAAAAAAATAATATAATTTTCAAAATTAATTAAATTTTTATTGATAAAATTAATTTTCAGCCATTTCCATCATTCTTAGAATAGGAATTTTAGCTTTTTGAATTATATCATCACTTAAAATGATTTCATTATTTTCTAAAGTTAGATTATTATATATTTTTTCTAAAGTATTCAATTTCATATACATACAATCATTGCAACTACAAGATTCATCAGCAGGAACTAAAATAAAATTTGTATTAGGTTTAATCTTTTTCATTTGATGAATAATGCCTGTCTCAGTAGCTATAATATATTTTTCATAATTAGTATTTTTAACATAGTCTAATAATGCAGATGTACTACCTATGAAATCACTCATTGCTAAAACCGTAGGAGAGCATTCTGGATGAGATATCACTGGAGCATCTGGATTTTGTTTTTTCAGATTAATGATTTGTTGAGCTTTTAACTGGTCATGTACATAGCAATGTCCATCCCATATTTGCATATTTCGTTTTGTTTTTTGCATAACATAATTACCCAAATTTTTATCAGGAGCGAAAAGTATGGTTTTATCTTCAGGTATTTTGCTAACAATTTTAACAGCATTACTACTAGTAACTATGACATCAGATAACATTTTAATCTCGATAGATGAATTAATGTAAGTAACAACGAAGGGATTATGATAAATATTTATCCAATTTTTAAATTCTTCAACTGGAGCAGCATCTACCAAAGAGCAACCTGCATCCATATCTGGTATGAAAACACGCTTAGATGGATTTAATACTTTAGCTGTTTCTGCCATAAATTTGACACCTGCTAAAATAATTATATCTGCATTAGTATTTTGAGCATATTTAGCTAAAGCATAGCTATCACCTACATAATCTGCTATATCTTGTATTTCTGGTATTTGATAATAATGTGCCAAAATTATAGCATTTTTTTCTTTCTTTAAATTTTTTATTTTTTCTTCAATACTTTTAATCATATTATATTCTCTTTTTTTAAATTTTAAAATTTATAATAATAATAATATTGTAAATATGTAGATAACTTTTTTACAAAATTAACTTTAAAAATTTATTATAATTTTATTTACATGTTTTCTACAATAAATTTAATGCTAAATTAGTGAATTTTATTAAAAAAAAATAAGTTATTAACAATTATCATTTTTTTGTTAATTTTGAAATTGTAAATAAAAGAAATTTTGTTTGCAGGATAAAAATGTAAATAACTTTTAATAAAATTAATCAAAAGTTTCATATGTTACAATCAAAAAAATGCTTATATATAAAAAATTTTTGTAAATAAAAAATGAAGTTATTAAAAGTTATCTACAAATTATCTAAAAGTTATTAAAATTTAAAATAGAAATTAATTTTAAAAAAAATAATAATTATGAAAATAGCAATTGGATCTGATCATGCTGGTTATGAAATGAAAGAATTTATAAAAAGTCAATTATCAGCAGAATATGAAATAGTAGATTGTGGCACTTATAGTAAAGAGCCAATAGATTATCCTGATTTTGCACATAAAGTAGCTGATTTAATAGTAAATGGAGAGGTGAAATATGGTATTCTGATGTGTGGCTCTGGTAATGGCGTAAATATAGTGGCTAATAAACACAAAGGAGTGAGATCAGTATATTGCTGGATGCCAGAGTTAGCAGAGCTTGGTCGCAAACATAATGATGCTAATGCTATAGCTCTACCAGCTAGATTTATTGCTAATGAATTAGCTCTAGAAATTGTAAAAAAATTTTTAACAACAGATTTTGAAGGTGGAAGACACGAGAGAAGGATTGGCAAGATAGAGTGAGACTGGGGAGACGAGATGACGAGGTGACGAGGAGACGAGGAGACTGGATGACAGGAAGATAGAGTGACGAGGAGACTGGGAGACGAGATGAAGAGGAGACTGTGGAGACTGGGGAGACGAGATGACTGGAAGACTGGAAGACTGGATGACGAGGAGACTGGGTGACTGGATGAAGAGGAGACAAAATGAGCAGTTTGCCTTTGTGATTAACTTTTTAACTTTACAAACTCTTAAACTTCTCAACTTATCAACTTCTCAACTTTTAAACTTTTTACTCCATCACTTATCACTTATCACTTATCTACTTTTAAACCCTTAAACCTTTTACACCATCACCCATCACCCATCACCCATCACTCATCAACTCCTCCACTTCTCAACTTTTAAACTTTTAACCCTTTAAATTTTTTACTCCATCACTCATCATCCATCACTCATCATCCATCACTTATCACTTATCACTCATCTACTTTTAAAACCTTCCACTCCTCAACTTCTCAACTTCTCAACTTTTAAACTTTTAACCCTTTAAATTTTTTGCTCCATCACTTATCACTTATCACTTATCACTTATCACTTTATAAACTTATAATTTTCATTTGTGTCCATCTGTGGATTAATAAAAATAAAAAAAGATAATACAGTAAAAAATAAATTATTTCATATAGCTGCATTTATTTATGTAAAAATATATTAAAAATAAAAAACTAGAAATTTTGTAATTTTGCAAAAATTTTAATAAATTACATAATTTAAAAAACTATGATAGATAAACTAAAAGAACTTTATAACAAGTTTAAAGAGATAGAGCTTAAACTCCAATCACCGGAAGTACTAAATGATATGCAGCAATATATTAAACTTAGCAAAGATTACAAAGATTTAGAGCCTATAGCAAAAGCATATATTGAGTATGACAACATTCTAAAAGGGATAGATGAAGCTAAAGATTTAATAAATAGTAGTGATATTGAGCTGAAAACAATTGCAAAAGAAGAATTATCTATTCTCGAAGATAAAAAATCTAAAATAGAAGAAGAAATAAAAATAATGTTGCTGCCAAATGATCCACAAGATACAAAAAATGCAATTGTAGAGATCAGAGGTGGCACGGGAGGTGACGAAGCAAGCATTTTCGCTGGCGATCTTTTTAGAATGTATAGCAGATATGCTGAGCAAAAAGGATGGAAATTAGAAATAGTAAATTATACTGAAGGAACATTAGGTGGTTTCAAAGAGATAATTTTTAACGTCATTGGATCTGATGCCTATGGGACATTGAAATTCGAATCTGGAGTACATAGAGTACAACGAATACCACTAACTGAATCACAAGGGAGAGTACATACCTCGGCAGCCTCAGTAGTTGTATTTCCTGAAGCAGATGAATTTGATGTGAAAATAGATGAAAAAGATATAAAAAAAGAAATCTTTTGTGCATCTGGACATGGTGGTCAATCTGTAAATACAACTTATTCTGCTGTTAGGCTCACACATATTCCTTCAGGCATTAGTGTTTCATGTCAAGATGAACGTAGCCAAACTCAAAATTTAGAAAAAGCTTATATATTACTTCGTTCTCGAATTTTTCAGCTAGAATATCAAAAATATTTAGATAACATTTCACATCAACGAAAAACAATGGTTTCCACAGGAGATCGTTCTGCTAAAATACGTACTTACAATTATCCACAAAATCGTGTTACAGATCATCGCATAGGGCTCACATTATATAATCTAACAGAAATAATGGAAGGCAATCTCGATGAGATAATAGATGCATTACGTGTAGCAGAAAATGCAGAAAAATTAAAGGCAGAAACAGAATAAAATAGCATTATGACCAAATATCAATTACAAAAACTCATCTATTCTAAAAAATCTGTTCTTTGTGTAGGATTAGATACAGACCTTAATAAAATACCTGAAACACTTGTGAGTAGCTATAGCACAAAAGCTATAGAAATTTTTAATAAAAAAGTGATAGATGCCACACTGCCATATACTATAGCATATAAAATAAATTTGGCTTTTTATGAAATATATGGAGCAGCAGGTTATGAAATGCTTGCTAATACTTTAGAATATATAAAATCTCTAAACGAACCAGTATTTTTAATCGCTGACGGTAAAAGAAATGATATTGGTAACACTGCTGAAAAATATGCAAAAGCATATCTCTCAAAACCATTAGACTTCGATGCTATCACTATTAATCCTTTGATGGGAAGGGATACCATAGAACCATTTCTACAATTTGATGATAAATGGATAATACCATTAGGGCTCACATCTAACCCTGGAGCTCAAGATTTTTTATTAACCAAAACTAATAATGATGAATATTTTTTTGAGAAAATAATGAAAACTCTAGCTAATGATATATCTAGTGAAAAAATGATGTTCGTTGTCGGAGCTACACAGCAATCACTTTTACAATATATTAGACGATTATTTCCAGATTACTTTTTTCTAATACCTGGAATAGGAGCACAGGGAGGGAATTTACAAGAAACTATGAAAAATACTTTATCTGCAGAAGGCAATATTTTAATAAATGTATCACGAGATATAATATATACAGACAATACTGCTGCTTTTCAACAAAAAATTGAATTAAAAGCTAAAGAGTACCAAGCAACTATGAAAAAATACATTGTTTAATTAAAAGGTATAATATAACTTTAAAATTTGTTTAAAAGATTATACTATCATTGCAAAACTAATAGAAATAAATGGTAATAAAAAGCTAAGTATAAAAACTAAAGATAAAAATTTAGCGAATAATTTTTGTTGAACATTTTTGAGTGGTACAAAAAGAACAATTGCTGAAGATACTAATGAGAGCCATAATATGGGATGAGTAACATATCTATTTGTAGTAACGTTGTAAACTCTACGTTGTGGATTAATAGAATAGCTAAAAATAACACCAAGAATCCTTGATTTTTTTAAAAAAATAGTTCCATTTTGCTCTAATAGATAAATGTCATTTAATGATAGTCTCTCAGCTAAGATTTGACTTTTACAAGCTTGGATAACAAAATTTTCTTCATCATTTTGTGGTTCTATGATATAAGCATTATTACATTCATGCCATTGTTTAGGCAGATAATAATCAAATAGGAATAAAATGCTTAAAATTAAAAATATTACATTTAACCAGGATGGGTAAAGAATTTTATTAATGGGTATATTGTTTAGTTCTTCTTCTTTTTTTCTAAATTCTTCATATCTCATTTGAGCATATTGATATGCTTGCCTTTTATATTCAGCTTCAGTATTTTGATGTATATATTGAGAATCTTTATTATTTATTAAAAATAAATATGCTTCAGTAATTTGAATAAATTTATCTGCAGAGCTCTCGCTAGTATTACTATCAGGATGGTAAATTTTTGCTAATTCTTTGTATTTTTTTTTAATATCATTTTCAGTAGCATTATTATTTAATGATAGTAATTTTAGTGCTTGCTGTCTATTCATAAAAATATGTAATATAAAAAAGTCTCACTAGATTATATATATTCACTTCCTTTTTCTATTAAAATATCTTGTACTATATTCCTTAGAGATTGCTCATCATTTTTATTTAATATTAAAAGCATATCATCATTTTCAACCACTATAAAATTATTTAAGCCTTCTATGACAACAAGTTTTTTATTAGCAGGCATTTGAATTAAGCAATTTTCTGAATTATAAATCATAACATTTTTGCCAATTATGCTGTTATTATTTTCATCTTTTGGTCTTTTTTCGTGGAGAGAAGCCCATGTTCCCAAATCATTCCAAGGGAATTCAGAAATTATAGTATACACATTATTTGCTTTTTCCATTATAGCATAATCAACAGATATTTTTTTAATATTTGAATAGATTTTTTCTATTTGTTGTTGTTCCTTATCTGTGTAGTACCAGGATAGATCACTCATGAAGGCATTATAAATTTCTGGTTCGTATTCTTTGAAGGCGTCAATAATTGTTTTTGCACTCCACACAAAAATACCAGCATTCCAGAGAAAATCACCACTTCTAATAAATGTTCGTGCTAATTCTATAGCTGGTTTTTCAGTAAAAGTTTTTACTTTACAAATTTTTTGACCTTTTTGGGGAATAAATTGAATATATCCAAAACCAGTATCAGGGCGAGTGGGCTTAATTCCTAAAGTCATCAATACATCATTATTTTTTACATATTCTATAGCTTGATTGATGGTATCTATGAAGGACTCTTCATCTTCAATTAAATGATCTGATGGTGCAAATATCAAAATGGCATCAGGATTATTCTTATAAATTTTAGCTGAAGCATATGCAACTGCTGGTGCAGTATTGCGCCTATCAGGTTCTATTATTATTTGCTCATCAGTTATCTCAGGTATTTGTTCCTTTAAAATATCTACATGCATTCTAGAAAGGACAAAACGTATATTTTCTTTCTTAACAACTTTGCAATATCTTTTATATGTACTTTGTATTAGCGTCTGCCCTGTAAATAAAATATCTAAAAATTGTTTAGGTTTATTCTCTCTACTCATTGGCCAAAAACGTACACCAGTACCACCAGACATTATAACGCAATATACATTCTCATTCATAATATTTTTTTACAAATTTACTCATTTTTGCTATCAATAAAAAAATTTATTGTTTTTAACTATAAATAAGTATATTTAATTTTTAGTTCTAATATTAATGACTATACATTTTAAAAAATAAAAATGATTTATTAAAAATAAATGGATCAGTTTTTGATATTAATAATTAAAAAATATATATGAGGAAATTTATCTTTTTAATTTTACTATCATTAGTATCCATAATATCTCTAAACTCTCAAATAATTTATTCTACTAATTACAAATATGATGCAGACATAGTAGTGTATGTAACAGATTATAAATATGATGCTGATTTGATAGTTTATAAATGTGATTATAAGTATGATGCTGAGGGTAATAATGGTTTATGGTATTTCACAGAATACAAATATGATGCTGATAAAGTAATATATTTTACAGATTATAAATATGATGCTGATTTAATTATATATTTTTCTAAAAACAAATATGATGCTAAATGGATGAATGCTGCTAAAAAGCACCTTTTATATTAATATTTTTAAAACATAAGGAAGATAATTAAAATAAGAAGTGTAAAAAGGTATTATAGAAATTTTTTATTGTTTAAAATTAAGTATTATTTAAATATTTCAACTTCATCAAACTAAAATACCGCTCCCACGCCCATCTATCGTGAGATGATAAGTTTAATAGTCTCCCAATGTCTGATTCTACCTTATCTTTTAAATACTTATTCATTACTACAAACCACATAAGGTAGTTCTGCAAATACTTTGTAGCTACTCCTCTAAATCTCATCATCCAAACTAAAAAATTAGTAATCTTTTTCTCTGCTACATTAACACTGTAAATTGCTAACCCTTTGGTTTTACGCCTAACTATTACCTTTTTGCTTGGTGATTCCATCACTGCTTGCTTGAACTCATCATTTGGCTTAAAACATATTAGATTATTTTCTGATACTCTACGCTTTAACTCTTCTTTTATCTGACAATTCTGAACCTTATTTTCTCCTGTGTGTTTGAAAAGCAAATTACCTTCTCTATCTGTCATAACTAATACAGCCACATTAGGATAAACAGTTTTCATAGCTTGCTCTTTTTCTTCTGGACTTTTGTACCTGCGTCCTTTTTCTGAATATTGCAGCAACAGTTCGTCTGCTTCTGTTATTCCAGAAAAGTTTATTCCTCCTTCTAACCCTTGGATAGCAGAGAGAATTTTGTGCCTCCATCTGAAACTTGTGGGTAGACTAATGCCAACTTCACTAGCACAAGCTCTGAGACTTTTACCTTCTAACATGCATTTTATGTAATCCACTAAAAGATAGTATTTATGTGAATAATAGACAAGTGATTTAGCAGTTTCTCGAAATTGATATTTACAATTTTTGCATTTATATACTTGTCTACCATTGTGAACACCTGCTTTGGTTACATATTCACACCTACATCGTGGACAAATGGGAGCTGTAGATAGAATCTTGATTCTCTGATAGTCTAATGCTGTCAATCTATTACTATTAAGGAATTCATAGAGGTTATCTAAGAATTCACGCTTACCTTCTTTGGTCAGAGCTAGTATTGCTGCTATGTTTTCAGCTGTATATTCCATAAAATTATATTTTTTACAAAATTAGTCAAAATATATAATACTTAATTTTAAACATTAATGTTATGTTTGTAGAGTATTTGAAAATTTTAAAAAAATTTTCAAATACTCTACAATTTTTATCACATCCTCTCATGTTCAACAACATCTCTGATCCTCTATCCACTTCCCCTATTATGATTATTTAATTGGGTTTAGATACCTATAGCTTTTTAGTTTCCACTTATTTAATCTATATTGGCAAGAAATTTTTAAAACACCTAATCCATATTTGACACTTCTTCGAAATGATATACTCGAAGCCTCAGTAAAATATTTCGTTGGGCAACTAATCTCGGCTATTCTATATCCAGCATTGAATATTTGAGCAATGATTTGATTATCAAAAATAAAATCGTCGCTATTAGCTTTATAATTGATGTTTTCTAGTACTTCTCTAGTATATGCTCTATAACCTGTGTGATACTCTGTGAGTTTTTCACCAAGCATAAGATTTTCTATTAAAGTCAATATTCGGTTAGCAATATATTTATACAATGGCATACCTCCTTTTAGAGCATCTCTACCTAGGATACGTGAGCCGAATATTACTGGATATAATCCATTAGCCAATACATATGCCATTGGCTCTATCAGCAATGGAGTATATTGATAATCGGGATGTACCATTATTATAATGTCTCCACCTAAAGATAAGGCTGTATCATAGCATGTTTTTTGATTTCCGCCGTATCCTTTATTTTTTTCATGTTTTATTATATGTTTTATTCCTAATTGTTTAGCAACTTCTACAGTATTATCATTGCTACAATCATCTACTATTACTATTTCATCTACTATATCATGTGGTATTTCATTATATGTTTGTATTAGTGTCTTCTCTGCGTTATATGCTGGCAAAACAACTATTATTTTTTTATTTTTTACCATAAATTATTAATAATTTTAAAAGTAAAATTAAAAAATTTTTTAATTAGTAACAAATGGATTATTAGTATTAGAAAAATCCGGAATAAATTGATCTACAGCTTCTAAATCTTGAATCCAACCACGATAGAACCCTAATTCTTCTGAGTAATTAATTACTTTAGCATATTCTTTTTCTGTAAGAGAATGTTGCAATTCTGGTGGAAGATCTAAATATTTTATAGGTGTATATTGTGACATTAATGATATCCAGATATTAGTGCCAAAATTATCATATAACAAATCAAGTACTTTTAGTGAATTCTCAATATTGCCTGGTAGTACTAGATGTCTTACAATAACTCCAGAAACAGCGAGTTCATTTTCGTCTGTAATTACATTCGTCCCTTTTTGATATATCATTTCTTTTATGGCATTCAGAGCATATTGTGGGTAATTTTTTGCATGTGAATATTTTTGTGCTATTTCTGGTAATGCATATTTGAAATCTGGGAGATAAACATCTATGCAATTTTTTAAGAGTCTAATCATAGCTGCTTTATCATAACCAGAACTATTGTATACAAATTTTAATTCTGGTCTCCATGATCTCAATTTTTCTGTTATCTCTGGCAGATATATAGCATAATGAGTTGGTGTCACCAAGCCTATATGATAAACTTCTGGAGGTAATAAATGCTTAATTTCGTCTACGAGTTGATCTACAGTATATTTTTTAGAATATTGATTGTTTATGCTAATTTGATAATTTTGGCAATAAATACAACGAAGATTACAATTAGAAAAAAATACATTCAAAATGCCATATTTACCACTTATAATTGGTTCTTCTCCTTTATGAATGACAATAGATGATATTTCTATTTCATCAGATGCTGAGCAGGTGCCTCTTCTATTATATCTATTGGCATTACATTGTCTAGGGCAAATATTACAATTAATAAAATATTTATTATCGTAAAACATCTACAAATTCATTATTAAAGATAGCCCAAAATAGAGGAGAATATCCTATCAAGTCATCTCCTTGCATTACTTTTAATCCAGGATTAACACCAATGACATATTTATTTATTGCAAGATTTGTAGTATCCCAGTACCATTGTTCCATAAATTTAATTCTTCCTATTTCATTAATGGAGACAGGAATATTTATCTCTTTATCAGTGCTATCTTCTATCCCCCTAGTGTAGAATAATTCTGAAATTTTCTCCTTAGGTATCAAATTATAAAAATAATCTAATACTGTAATTTTATTATTTTTAACAATATTAAATAAATCGGTAAAATATTTTTGTTTATCGCTTAGTGATATTTGATGATAATATGGAGAAGGATTGTCTACCAGAGGTATGATACATACATCATAGATCACCATAGGTTTATCAATATCTATTTTGTATTTTTTAGATGCAGTATTCAATTCTATACTGAAAATTTCTTTGCTGTTTATAGGCATCATAAAAGAATCTTTAATGGCTTTTAAAAAAGAAACCTTTTTTACAGTTTTATATATTTGGCCTGTTTTTTTATTATATTCCCATGATTCATCAAATCTAATAACATCCCAGAAATTTAAGATAAATTTTTCTAAATGATTATTTGGGGTATTGGTAAAAGAAGAATCTAAAAGTACTATTTTATTATTTATTTGCTCTAAAGAAATAATATTACCAGTGCTATCTATTACTTTATTTAGTTCTAAGGCTTTATATATAAAAGATAACACTTGCTGTCTATCTGTATATCCGAGATGATTAACAAAAGGCATATCATATTCTACTGGATGAATATATGCGTCATATATAATTTCTGATGTGAATACTTCATTATTTTTATTTTTACAAGAGGTAAATAATGTGAATAATAATGTGAAAATGACTATATATAATAAATTTAATTTTTTCATAACAATTATTTTTAATAAAATTTTAATCAAATACCAAGTCTTTTGGATACAGTGCTGATAATTTGAGCTTGTTCATCATCTTCAGTATTAGTTTGCAAAGTGTCTATATCTTCCTGCATGCCACTACCTATCACTATATCTACAACGCTACCTTTTTTGAGAAGAGTACCCCAGGGGATTTCTCTTCCATTTTGTTTGATGGCAATTACAGTTTGTCCTATGCTAGGTACTTGTTCTATTCTGCCAATTTGAAAACCATAGGCTTGCAATTGCAAAGTAGCAGCTCGCAAAGTAACATCTGTCAAGTCTGGCAAAGGTACTTTCTCATAAGAGTTGCTTACTACAGTTACATAAACCTTTCTGCCAGGCTTTACTTTCATCCCTGGCTCTGGATATTGATTTACTATAGTCAGTGGAGGTAAATCTTCATTAAAAATACTATCTATTACTATGATATCTACTTTTTCGTCTTGTATATCTTTTATTGATTTATTTGTATAATCTGCTAGTTCTATTTCTTTACCATGCCTTGTATAAATATTTAAAAAAACTTTAACAAGGAAAATAAAAACAATAAAGGTAACAAGCATCAAGCCTATGTGTGCCCAAAATGTTTTTGTCTTTAAATATTGCCAATTAGACATTTAATAAAATATTTTAAATATGCAAAATTAATTGATTTTTTTTAAAGGGACACAATCAATTATCATTAAATTGCTTATTTAATCTAATATTTGATACTTATTGTACGAATATTCCAAAAGAAATAAATTATTCATAATTTTGTAAAAAAAATGATACCTTTTTCGCCTCCTAGAATAGATGAAAAAAATATTGAAGCAGTTGTAGAAGTCCTGAAATCTGGATGGATAACTACTGGTCCTAAAGTTCAATTATTCGAGCAATTACTAACCGATTATCTAAATAATGGGCCAGTGCTATCAGTAAACTCTGCAACAGCAGGACTAGAATTGGCACTTAGGTGGTTTGGAGTGGGAGAAGGTGATGAAGTAATAGTACCAGCAATTACATATGCTGCTACTGCTAATGTAGTACTACATTGCGGAGCTAAACCAATTTTTGCTGATATATCATCCGCTGATTTTAATATTGATATTAATAAAATTAAACCATTAATTAATAATAAAACAAAGGTAATTATACCTGTGGATATTGCTGGACTGCCATGTGACTATACTAAACTTATGGATCTAATTGTAGAAATGCAATATTTGTTTACTCCATCAAATGATAAACAAAGTCAATTAGGTAGAATATTATTGTTATCAGACGCAGCACATAGTTTAGGTGCTATTTATAAAGATAAAAAGACTGGTAATTGGGGAGATATAGCAGTGTTTAGTTTTCATGCTGTCAAAAACCTCACTACTGCTGAGGGTGGCGCTATAGTAATTAACTTACCAAGCAATTTCGACAGAGATGCTATCTATAAAGAATTAAAAATCAAAGCTTTACATGGACAAACTAAAGATGCTTTATCTAAATTTCAAATAGGTAATTGGGAATATGATATTGTAGAAGCAGGTTACAAGTTTAATATGACAGACATTCAGGCAGCTATCGGCATAGTAGAGATACAAAGATATGATAATGATATGCTAGTAAAAAGACAAACTATTTTTGAGAAATATAATGACGCTTTTGCAGGTGATAGTAAATATATTTGTCCCATATACGAAGATAACATACGTAAATCTTCTTTTCACGTGTATCAATTAAGAATAAATGATTGTAACGAGCAGATGCGAAATGAAATTATTAAATCTATTGCAGAGAAGCAAGTAGCTACTAATGTTCATTTCAAACCATTGCCAATGATGACTTTATATAAAAATTTAGGATACCATATTTCTGATTATCCTGTGGCATATAATGAATATGCACACGAGATTTCGCTACCTGTATATTATGATTTATCTGACGAAATGCAAGATCAAGTAATAAATGCAGTCAAATTATCTGTTCATGAAATATGCAATTATTAAAAGAGCTTTAGATTTCTTCTTTTCAATAATATTTTTAATTATTTTAATACCTTTTTTTATTATTATTGCTCTATTGATAATCATCGATGATGGATTTCCAGTAATGTACAGACAAACAAGAGTAGGTAAAAATGGTATTCATTTTAAAATTTTAAAATTCAGAACAATGAAAAAAAATGCTGATACATTTGGCAAGCTAACTATTGGCGACAAAGATCCTCGTATTACTAAAATTGGATATGTTTTAAGGAAATATAAAATTGATGAATTACCACAACTTTGGAATATTGTAAAAGGAGAAATGAGTTTCATAGGACCTAGACCAGAAGTGCCAGAATATGTAGCATTGTATGATGCTGGGCAGAGAGATGTTTTGAAAGTACGTCCAGGATTATCTGATTACGCTTCTTTAGATTATATTAACGAAAATGAGATTTTATCTAAGTACTCAACCCCAGAGGAAGCATATATCAATATTGTTATGCCTCAAAAACTACAATTAAGCTTAAAATATATACACGACATGTCTCTAAAAACCGATTTTAGAATTACTATTAAAACTATTGCTAAAATCATCAAAAAAAATTGAATTCTTCTTAAAAAAAATTTAATATATTTAACTTTCACCCTTTGCATTAGCTTATATTTTATGTTTTTAATTTATAATTAATTAATTATAAATAATTAATTTTGATAAAAAATAAAACTATGTATCGAGACGAAGCATTAAACGAAGAGGAAAGTATAAGAGATGCCTTTAAGCCTAAAACATGGCAAGAAATTAAAACTAAAGATTCATGGGAGATCTTTCAAATAATGTCTGAGTTTGTTCAAGGATTTGATAAATTATCCTCTATTGGCCCCTGTGTTACAATATTTGGCTCTGCACGAGCTAAACCTGGCTCTAAACATTATAAATTAGCCGAAGAGATTGCATATTTATTAACTAAAAAAGGATTTGGTATCATAACTGGTGGTGGGCCAGGTATAATGGAGGCAGCTAACAAAGGAGCTCATTTCGCTGGTGGTAACTCTGTAGGTTTGAATATAGAGTTGCCTCATGAGCAGAAACCTAACGAATTTATTGACCCAGATAAATTAATTACTTTTAAACATTTCTTTAGTAGAAAAGTAATGTTCATCAAATATGCACAAGGATATATAGTGCTACCTGGAGGTTTTGGCACTTGTGATGAAATGTTTGAAGCTCTTACTTTGATACAAACTAGGAAATCCCTTCGATTCCCTATAGTATTGGTAGATAAATCATATTATAGTGGTTTGATAGATTGGATTAATAATACTTTACTGGCTAATGGTTATATTAGTGATGCTGATGTTAAACTTTTCACTCTTGTAGATACACCAGAAGAAGCAGTAGACGTCATTGATGATTTCTATCAAAAATATGATCTAAAACCTAATTTCTGATTTTTTTCTTGAATTTATGCCTCTTCCTTTAGATTTTTATACTCAATCTAATGTGATAAACATTGCTAAATCATTGATTGGGAAAGTTTTAATAACTAAAAAAGATGATATCTTGACCTCAGGTATTATAATTGAAACTGAAGCATATAATGGCATTAATGATAAAGCTTCACATGCTTTTGGGGGCAAAATAACAGCTAGAAATGAAGCTATGTACATGAATGGTGGTATAGCCTATGTCTATTTATGCTATGGTATACATCATTTATTTAATGTAGTAACAAATATAGACGGTATACCGGATGCTGTATTGATAAGAGCTATTTATCCACTTGAGGGGTTAGAAATCATGCAACAGCGCGCTAGTAAAAAGAAAATGAATGCTGATGGTGTAGGCCCAGGAAAATTATCAGCTATGTTGTCGATCACTACTGCAGACAATAAAAAAAGTCTAATAACATCAGATATCATCATTGATGATTATGGTATAAAAATTCCAGAAAATAAAATCATAATAACTACTCGTATTGGCGTGAAATATGCTGGCAATGACGCTCTATTACCTTATAGGTTTTTGATAGATAAGGAGACAATAAAAAATTATATAGAGTAATTCGTTTTTTTGAAATATATGTTTGATTAATAACATTTTAGATTGTTTCATAAAAATAAATATCTTGAATTATTAAATCTAATTTTTTACTATCATATAATTATTCAACCAATATTAACAATTTATTTATAAAATTTCTCCTTTTTTAATCTTTATAAATACCAAACATTATGAACGCATTTTTTGTATTTTAAACGCTAAATTCAATTATTCTTTTTTTTCATACACAGTGTATTAATTGTTTTTTAACGAATAATTAATTTTATATAAAATTAATTTTATTATTTAAAATATATTTGTTAATTTTGTAACAATGTTATTTAGTAAACACAATGAGAATCATTTTACCTTTTACCATCAATGAGTTATTTCAGGAAATCTGGCACTCATATCCTAAATCTTTAATTGACTTCTGTGCAAAGCTCATGCTAGAACCTTATGCTTTGAGTAAATCGCATATAGATGAATTAGAGATTTATTTTAAACAATCAGCTTCTGAGATTTATTCTTTCATTGTTACATGTTTCCCAGATTTATTAATTTCAGATATTAATTATGATGTGGTTATGTGCCAAGGGTGGAATTGCTATTTGAAATTTGGTAAAGATTTTTTAGATGAAGTTAATTATCAATTTCGAGATAGTAATGAAAAACCAATAATTAAATTTCATAAATGTGATGGGAAATGTTTTACTGATCAAATAGCAATTAATAATAATTCAGCTTTTTCTAAAGTATTGAACAATATTAAAGCAAAAATTATAAAACAATGAGTGCTATACAACTGCAAATAGGCTATAGTATTACTTCTCTGGAATTGCAATATAAGTGGGAAGGGCAATTTTTATCTTTACTTTCTAAAAATGAACATTTTATATTAAAAGATAAAAATACTGATATTCAAGCAAATGATAATGATATTATAATAGAAAGATGTCCCAATACTGGATTAAAAGGTTTTTTATATGCAGAGCCATTAGTGTGGATCAAGCATCCATTGAAGCGTACTTTGTATTTCAAAAATTTAGAACCTAATCAGCTACCGTGGATAATAGAATGTATTGTAAACTTAGATATTAGCAGTTTGACACCTTGGTTGCAACTCAACGATACAGGTGAAAGTTGGTCTCAGGTACCATCTATTTCTCAAATGCCATGGTATGATAAATTAGTACCATTTTTGACAGATTCTTTTTCTACTATCGATCTACTACAGGATCATACTGTCATTAATAACAGTAATATAGAATTTATTACTTCTATTTATAACAAAAAGAGTAGTGCAGAAGTGAAAAATTTAGTTTTTAATAGTAATTTAATAGGTAGAGGTTCTGGCACTTTGCCAATAGAGGTTAAATGGAGAGCTATAGATGAGCAGCTAGCTAATAAAAAATATTTAATTGTAAATGCTAATGAGTTTGGTCCAAGTAGTTTGAGTAATTATTTTTTATTACGTTATTATCCAAGTTTGATTTTAGAAGGAGTGATATCTACCTGTTATGCTCTGCATATCTCTAATGCTATAATAGCTATTCATCAGGAATATCTCGATGTTTATGAAGCTTTCGAAAAATTAATTTCTCATGCCAAGAGTCTTGGTCTTTTAGGTGATGACATTATGAATAGTGGTAACTCTTTGTCAATAGATGTGATGCTAACACCAGGTATGTTGATAACTGGAGAAGAGACCGCTCTCATTCACCTTTTAGAGTCACAAATGCCTTTCCCTACAAATAAACCACCATATCCTACCTCTAAAGGCATTTGGGGTTATCCTACTTTAGTGCATAATGTAGAAACTATTGCAAATATAGCTAAAATTATTCGTAATAATATTTCTTTAGAAAGTTTGGCTCCTATATCTAAACAAGGGACTAAAATAGTTACTCTTTGTGGCGAAATAGATCGTTATGGCATTTATGAAATATCAATGGATACTAGCATAGAAGATGTTATTTTTAAAATAGGTGGTGGACTAAAAAATCAAATTGATATTAAAGGATTTCATATTGGTGGAATTACTGGGAGGTTTTTTGGATTAAATAATTTAGAAAAATCTCTGTATGATATTGAAAAAGAAACCAATTATTTGGGTACGTCTACTATTTTTGCTTTCTCAGATAATCAATGCGTTGTACAGTTGCTACAGCATATTGCTGAAATATTAACTGAGCAAAGCTGTGGTAAATGTATCCCTTGTTTATATGGATCTAGAGTGTGGTCTGAGCTTGTTAATTATTTATCTCAAGCTAATAATCCGCAAATTCCCCATTTCGCTTTATATAGATTAAAAACTATTTTGTCTTTTAATAAATTAGATAAAACTGTAACTGAATCTTCATTGTGTGCATTGGGCAAAAGTCTTTCTCAACCTTTTATTTCTGCTTATGCTGCTTTCAGAGAAGAAATAGAAGAACATATTTTTGACAAATATTGTAGATCTTTTAAATGCGTAGGTTTGAGATCATATGTGATAAATGAGGATTTGTGCACTGGTTGTGGCCTTTGTTTAGTAGAATGTCCCGTAAATGCTATCATCGAAAAAAGAATAAATTTATTTGTGATCATAGATGGTAAATGTGTAGGGTGTGGACGTTGTGAAAATATTTGTAAATTCTCAGCTATAAATTTAAAAAAATGAAAATTAATATTATCGTAAATGACCAAGAATACAAAATAGAATCTGGTACTAATTTATTAAATGCTTTATTATCATTAGGATATGATATTCCCCATCTTTGCTATTTAGAGAATGTATCTCCTAACTATGCTTGTAGACTGTGTGTAGTAGAGATAGAGGGTTTTAATAAACCTATACAGGCTTGCACTATCAATGTTAATAATCCTTTAAAAATTTATACTCATTCTCCCAAATTGATTGACATTCGTAGAAATGTACTAGAATTGATCTTGTCACAGCATTCTTTGGAGTGTAATACTTGTCAAAAATCTGTAAAATGTAGTTTGCTAAATTATGCTTTGCAATATGGCGTTAATGAAATGATATGGAGGTTTATACCTACTACAGCAAAAGAAAAAGATGTTTCTAACCCTGTAATAGCTAAAAATATTAACAAATGCATCTCTTGTGGTATTTGTGTGAAAATATGTAATGAAATGATGCATTGCGACATTTTTAATCATGCATTTATTGGTACTAAAAAAACTATTATTTCTACTATGGGCAAACCAATTAATTTAACAAATTGCTTTCATTGTGGACAATGTTCTTATCATTGCCCTACAAGTGCTTTGTATGAAAAATCTTATCTCGATGCTGTTAATATTCTACCTAAAGAAACTACATTGATTTTTGATCCAGCAGCTGCTTATAGTTTAATGTCTCAAATAAATACTAATTTTACTAAAACTCCAGTTTTGTCATTTATAAATTTATGCCAATTTTTAGGATTTAAAAATTTAATTAATTTGGGCGAATTTATAGATGCTAAACTATATATGGATTATTTAGCAGTAAAAAATCTAAAGGCTCCAGTTATTTCTAATTTATGTCCAGCAAGCTTAGAATATCTTAAACAAAAATTTCCAGAGCTATCTGAGTATATTAGCCAGACGTCTGCACCATTAGATGCAGCTATCAAATTAGCTGGTAGTGATAATCCTATACTTATATTGTCTAATTGCTCTGCTTATAAAAATGAAATTTTTCAAAATTATAGCAGTTTAACTTATAATATTACTGTTTCTAATGTTAGAGATTTTTTAACATTTTTACTTCGTAATGGATATACTCTAGAACAGTTAAATGATCTAATGCCAAATGTTAAATCAAAAAATAATTATTCATATTCTATTGGTGGACTTTATGCAGATATTTCTATGTATAATTTATTAAAAATTATAGCTAATGAATCTAAAATGCAACTAGAGAATGGTTCAAAGATTAATTTCTTTTTAACAGGACAAAAAGATAATAAAAATATTGATTTTTTAATTAATAAAGATAAATATTCTTTAGTGAGTTTGAGCACTATAGAAGAAATAAATAAATTTTTCAAAAATGAATTTTCTCGGAATAGTTTATCATTAATAGAATGCTGGGCATGTAATGATGGTTGCATAAATGGCGGGGGGAGACTTTTTCAATCTAAATATAAAATGAATAAAATTTTTTCTTCAAAAAATCCATTAATTTCACAGGTTTACAATATTAATAAAGATTTAATAAAAGAGGAGGCACTATGGAGGGTATAAATTTAGAATATCATCAATTAGTTTTTACTGTTCAGAATAGATGCAAGGTTTGCTATACTTGTGTGAGAGAGTGTCCCGCTAAAGCTATTAGAATATTTAATGGACAAGCAGATATTTTGCCAGATAGATGTATAACCTGTGGTAATTGTGTGAAAGTTTGTAGCCAAGGGGCTAAAGATTATGTTAAACATTCTGATGAAGTAGATGATCTTTTGCATACTAATGAAAAAGTGGCTGCTTTAGTGGCTCCTAGTTTCCCATCAGAATTTTCTGATTTTAAAACTCATCAAAATTTTGTCGGTGTACTTAAGAAATTAGGTTTTGATTATGTTTTTGAAGTGGCTTTTGGTGCAGACCTTGTAGCTCATACTTTTAAAAAATTGGTCGGCAGCGAGAGTAATCTGCAGTATATTACTTCTGATTGTCCTGCTATTGTGAAATTTGTGAGAAAATATTATCCAGAGCTAACTGATAATCTTTTGCCTGTATGCTCACCTATGAACGCTATGAATAGAGTCGTAAAAACTATGTTTAATAATGATATTAAAACTGTTTTTATTGGCCCCTGCATTGCTAAAAAAGATGATTGGGATGAGGTAGACTACAAAATTACTTATAGAGAACTGAGGAGTTTATTACAAAAAAGTAATATCAATAAAGATGTGATAGAACCTGCTAATTTTGATCCTCCATATGGTGGCTTAGGTGCTATTTTCCCAGTATCTAGAGGTCTTATACAAACTGTGGATATTGATGATAAATTATATAAAAGTAACATCATCGCTGCTGAAGGTCGCGAAGATTTTCAAGAAGCTTTGAAAGAATTCTATTCTAAAACCTGGGGTGAGGAACATCTAGAATTACTTTGTTGTGATGGTTGCATTATGGGGCCTGGTACTACATCTCTCAGTAATAGATTTGCTAAAGAAGCTTTCGTATCTAATTATGTTAAAAGAAAATTAAAAAATATAGATTGGCAGCAGTGGCAGAATGATTTAGATTATTGGCTCGATACCATAGATTTATCTGTAAAATATATACCTACACCTATTATAGACCTTATTCCTAGCGAGGATGAGATTAGATCTGTTTTAATAGAATTAGGAAAAACAACGTCTGAAGATGAACTTAATTGTGGTGCCTGTGGCTATAATACATGTAGAGAGCATGCTATTGCTATAATCAAAGGCTTAGCTGAAACTGAAATGTGCTTGCCATATACTATTGATAGATTGCATAGTTTATTAGAAGAGCTTAATATTTCTAATAAAGAATTACAAGATGCTCAAGAGGCTCTTAAAAAAACTGAAAAATTGGCTACTATGGGACAACTAAGTGCTGGTATAGCTCATGAATTGAATAATCCATTAGGCGTCATCATTATGTATGCTAATATTTTATATGATGAATGTTCACCTGAAGATCCTAAAAGAAAAGATCTGGAAATGATAGTTTCTCAGGCTGAGAGATGTAGGCAAATAGTTAGAGGTTTATTAAACTTTGCCAGAAAAAATCAAGTGCAATATGAAAAAATTGCTATCGAAGAACTATTTAATAAAGCTACACACTCTGTCGTAGTACCCGAAAATATTGAAGTAAAAATAAATGTAAATCCTCCTACATTAGAAGCCAATATAGATGTGGAGCAGATGCTACAAGTGATAACTAATTTGATACAAAATTCTATCGATGCTATTAATAGTAATAAGGGCGAGATAATTCTAGAAGCACAAACAAAAGATAATTATTTAGTGATGACAGTCTATGATAATGGTATAGGTATCCCGAATAATAATTTGACTAAAATTTTTGAACCATTTTTTACTACAAAACCTGTCGGCAAAGGTACTGGATTAGGATTGGCTACAGTTTATGGTATTATAAAAATGCATAAAGGCAAGATAGAAGTAGAGAGTAATGCCGATCCTACTAAAGGACCAACTTATACAAAATTTTTTATTTTTATACCGCAAGGTAAAGGAAAATAATGGAGAATAGGTGATTGTGAGATGAGGTGATGAGAAGACTTGGAGAATGGGAGGATTGGCGAAATTAAGTAGTGTAATAATGAAAAAATATGTGGAAAATGAAAATAATAAGTTATTTCAATGAATTTAAAAATGTGAGCGATGTTTAAATATGTAATGAAAAAAATTATAATATTTTGTATAGTATCAAATTTTTTAATTTGTTTTTTAATTTTTTAATAATAAATATATATGGAAAAAATAAAAATTTTATTAGTAGATGATGATCCAGATTTTGCTGACCAAATGTTGTTTTATTTAAATAAATTTGGATATGATACTATATATTTGCCATCACAGAGATCTGCAGAGAGTAGATTAAAAGATTTACATTTCGATTTAGCAATTTTAGATCTTATGATGGAGGAGGATGATAGTGGCTTACAATTAGCTAGAAAAATTAAAGCAATTTCTCCAGAGATACCAATAATTTTGTTAACAGCTATTACAAATGAAACAGGATATTCTTTTTCTCAAGAGTTTAAAAACTCTCCAGAGCTTTTGCCAATAGATAAATATTGTGAAAAAGGTATCAGACCTGATGTGCTGAATAAAATTATTGAGCAGTTAATAACCATAAAAAAATAGTATTATGACATATAATGTTTTGATAGTAGATGATGAGGAAGGAATAAGAATGGCCATTAAAAGGGCATTGACTAATTATCATATTGATTTTCCTTTTTTAGATGAGCCCATTGAAATAAATGTTCATGAGGCCGATAGTGCAGAGAAAGCTTTAGAAATTCTAAAAGATACATCTATAGATATTATCTTGTTAGATAATAAACTGCCAGGTATGCAAGGACTAGATATTATGCCGTATATAAATGAACATTATCCAGATATCAAAATCCTTATTATCACTTCTTTTGCTTCATTAGATATTGCTTTAGAGGCCACTAAACATGGTGCTTTTGATTTTATACCTAAACCTTTCACTCCAGGAGAATTAAAAAATGCTATTGAAACGGCTACTAAACAAATATATCTGAATAATATCCTTAAAGATATGGATAGAGAAGCTCGTAAGATCCGCTTTAAATTCTTATCTATTCTGTCTCATGAGCTCAAAACTCCTATTAATACTTTAGAAGGATATATGATGATGATGAAAGAAAAACAATTAGGCCCTAATATTGATAATTATATGGATTTAATAGATAAAATGCTAAATAAACTCGATGATATGAGAGCTCTCATTATGGATCTTCTTGATTTCACAAATTTGAATTCTGATAAAACTATTGGAGAAAAAGAATTTTTATCTTTAAAAGATGTAATTATTTTTTGCGTAGATAGTCAGAGACCATTAGCTATTCAGAAATCTATAAGTTTCGATATAGATATTAAAACTTCTTTAAATTTTTTTGCTAGTAAAAATGAAATGGAAATCCTTTTTAATAATTTAATAAATAATGCCATAAAATATAACAAAAATAATGGTAAAGTAATTATTAAAGGTGAAGAAACAGATAGTAGCATTATTATAAAAATTAAAGATACAGGCATTGGCATCGCTCCAGATGATTTATCCAAAATTTTTGATGAGTTTTATAGAAGTGTAGAGGCTAAATCTAGACGTCTCTCTGGTACAGGATTGGGGCTGTCAATAGTTAAAAGGATGATAGAGCTGTATAATGGTACTATAGATGTAGCAAGTAAATTAAATGAGTTTACTGAATTTACTATAATTTTACCAAAAAATACTAACACTAATCAAGCGATTAATTAATATTTAAAATTTAATTTCTATGGTATTACCAGAAAAAACAATAGAACGTTTAAGCAAATATAGAAGGGTTTTAATAACTTTAAATTACGACCAAAAAGGTTACATTTATTCACATGAGCTAGCTAATTTGATTCATATTACTCCAGAGCAAGTTAGACGAGATATGATGCTGATAGGGTATAATGGAACTCTCAGACGTGGCTATGAAGTTAATCAATTAATAGAAAAAATTAATTCAATAATTGATGGAAATACTGTGCAGAATGTGGCTCTAGTAGGTATTGGCAATTTAGGTAGGGCTATGCTAAATTATTTAAAAGATAAAAATAGATATCTCAAAATCATTGCTTGCTTTGATAATGATCAGAATAAAATTGACAAAATGTGCTGTGGTATTCCTTGCTATTCTATTAATGATGCTGGTTCTTTGATAAAAGAATTAAATATTAATATCGCTGTATTAACTGTACCAACGACCGCAGCAATAGAAGTGTCTGAAATTTTGATAAAATCTGGCATTAAAGGAATTCTGAACTTTACTACCATACCTCTCAAAGTACCTTCTAATGTTTATCTCGAAGAATATGACATGATAACATCTTTAGAAAAAGTAGCATATTTCACCCAATTTAATAAATAAAACTGTTAATAATTGATATTTTAATTTAAAAAATGGAAATACATTATAGCTTTGATGAAGATTATAAAATACTAAACCCAGTAGTAACTATTGGCACATTCGATGGTGTGCATGCTGGACATAGAGCTATTCTAAAACGGTTAAAAGTATTAAGTGAAAAAGTTAATGGTGAGTCCGTGCTTATTACATTCTATCCACATCCACGCAAAGTGCTATATCCTGATACTTTAGGTAAAAATCTAAAAATGATTTGTACACAAAATGAAAAAATTCATTTATTACAAGAAACTAAATTAGACCATTTGTTTATAATTCACTTTACTTATGAGTTTTCTAAAGTTTCTGCAGAGCAATTTGTTAGAAATTTTTTAGTAAATAAACTGCATGCTAAAGTTATAGTAGTGGGATTTAATCATCATTTTGGCTATGATAAGCAAGGAGATTATCAATATTTATATGAGATGAAAGATTATTTTGGCTTCATGGTAGAGGAAATACCACAACAAGAAATAGATCAAGAGACGGTTTCATCTACTAGAATCAGACAGACACTCAGCCAGGGATTAATTCAAAAAGCTAATGCTTATTTACAATCTCATTTTCCTTTTTTTGGTAAAGTTTTAAATATAGAAAAAATTGATAAAGAATTAACTAAAATAATTGTACAAACTGATGAAGAAGAGAAAATTATCCCTCCTACTGGCATCTATGCTGGTGCTTTTCAATATCAGTCTCAAAAATTCAAATGTTTAATCATCATTTATGACCGACAATTTGGCTATTTACCACAGTTAGAAGTATTTTTTCAAGATGATTGTAAAATAAATATAGGGGAGAATATTAAAGTTTATTTTGCGAAAGAATTAAAATTAGATGATAATATAGAAAATATTAACGTAGTAATAGAAGACCATTTAGAGGTAATAAATCAATTAATATATTGATATTGTCTAACTAATAAGACATACTAAAATTTTTGTATCTTGCTTTTGATAGTTGGAAAAGAGAGATTTTATAAGAAATTTTTATTAAAAATCTAAATGAACTCTTATGAAGAATATCTATCACTGATACATTATCAGTGATATTTTAGTTATTGATTAGACGACTAATGCAATAATTTTAATAAAATAAAAAAGAGAGATGGATTAAAAAAACCACCTCTCTTTTGCTATTAAAATAAATCAAATTACTAATTAAATAAAAATAATCTGAGTACCTTGACCGCCACATTTAGCATAAAATTCACCTACTGTTAACACATCTTTTACTTCGTCAACGAGATCTTCTCTTTTAACGCCAAACATATCCATAGCTAGTTTGCAAGCATATATTTCGCCGCCACCAGCATTTATATATTCGATAAATTCTGGTACAGTAGGAATATCTAATTTATTCATTGTATGTTTCATCATAGCAGTAGTGAGGTCTTCCATACCAGGTAAAATGCCAAGTAAGGTGGGGAATGGGATATTACCAGGTAAACGTAATGCTGGATTACCAACTACAGGAGTGTGGATTTTTTTGTTAAATTTTTTATTAATTGCATCTAATCCAAAAAAAGTAAAAAATAATTTTACTTCTATACCTTCTAATAATGCACCATTAGCTAAAACTAAAGCTGGATATACACTTTCTAATGAACCTTTAGAGCAAATAATGCATACTTTTTTTAAGGGGAATTCTTCTTTTTCCATATTTTTTTAAATTTTATTAATTATTATACACAAGAAGCTGGCTTTTGTACACCTGCTATTTTGCATGCTAATTTCAGAGGAGTACCTGGAAATAATTCATATAACTCTTTTACAGAAATAATTCCAGACTTACTAATAGAACGCATAGACAGTGTTTCACCGTTTAGTACTTTATCCCTTATAAAGTTAATGACGTCTATGTGTTTTTGTGTAAGAGTGATGCCTTCTTCTTTTGCTATTTCGTGTGCTATGTCTATAGTCCATTCTTTAGGATCTAATAGATAGCCTTCTTCATTTACATTAACAGTTTTGCCTGCTATTACTTTTGTTGCCATAATTTTTATTGTTTTTTGTTAATTTCTTGTAAAATTCTTATTAAATAGCTTAAGCTACTTTTAACCTCTCGATTGTTCAATGATTTCATTAATTTAAACATTGAGATATTATCTAATTTTTCATCTGGTTTCACATTAGTTATAGCAGATGAAATTTTTGCTAAAGATTGTAATAAATCTGGATTGGTTAGATTAGTAGTAATAGTTTTCAAAGATTCTATAGTTCCATTTTTTTCTAATTTATCTAATTGATATGTAAGATCTATAATCATCTCACGAGCTATAGGTGTAGCGTCTTTCATTAAATCTACCATACTTTCTAGCATATTTATCAAAGTATTAAAAGTTTGAATATTTTTTAACAATTTAAAAATAAGAATTTTAACTTCATCCATATCAACTTCTACACCATGATTATCTAACTCTACTGCAGTAGTTTTGAAAAGATCTATGCCTACCTTATATGCATCATCAATGAAATCATCTATAGCTTGATTTTTTTTATTTTGAGCTATAATATACTCTAGTAGAGTATCTACTTTTTCATTAAGCTCATTTATTTGATTTTGTATAGCAATTTCTTCCATAATAATTAACATTTTTCACATTTACCAGCCATTGTCATCAAAGGTTCTATAGGTAACTCTTTACCCGGCAATAGCAAGTGCCAGTACATCCAACGAAACATAATCTTACCATAATGATTCATTTTTGTATTTTTTAATAGTCCAAAAGGTCCTACACCTGGTAATGGGAAAGTACCTGGAAGGGGTTCTGTCTCATAGTTAAAATCTATCAAAGAACCTTTGCCATAGCCTGTTTCTATATAGCAATTAGCATGTCCATCAAATTTAGCACGTAAGGGTCTACCTTCAATAAAACTCATAATATTTTCAAATAAAATATCTGAAGAGAAATGAGCTACAGCACCAGCCTTTGAAGTAGGTAAGTTGGCAGCATCTCCAATTACAAAAATATTTTCAAAATTTTCACTCTGAAGAGTATACTTATTAGTTGGAATATAATTGAGGTCATCTCCTAATCCACTTCTACCAATAGCATCACTACCCATATTTAATGGCACTACAGTAAGTAAATCAAAGGGAATTTCTCGACCATCATAAGCGATAATACTCGATTTATCATTATCTACTCTATCAATATAAAAATCTGGGATAATTTCAATATTTTTTTCTTCTAAAAGGCCACTAAGCATCTTATTAGCACGAGGTTTAGTAAAAGCACCTGCTTGTGGAGTAACATATTTAATATTTACTTTATTTCTTATACCTTTTTTAGTAAAAAATTCATCAGCTAAAAAAGAAAATTCCAATGGAGCTACAGGACATTTATGAGGGACATCTACTATATTTACAACCATAGTGCCTCCATCCCAACCTCTCAAAAAATCTCTTAACGCTAAGGCACCATCTAAACTATAAAAATCAAAAATTTTGTTGTACCATAGTTTATCTTTTAGTCCTGGGGTTTCTTCTGGCCTGATGTCTGTACCTGTAGCTATAATTAAAATATCATATTTGATGTGCTTATCGTCTAGCAGTATCACTTGATTATTCTCAGCATCAATCCTATCAATCTCAGAAAATATCATATCAATGCCTGCAGGTATGAAATCCATTTTGGGCTTTATAACATCTTGTTTTTTATAAATTTCAAAAGGTATAAATAAAAAACCAGGTTGATAATAATGAGTTTTGTCTTTATCTACAAGCGTAATCTCCCATTCATTTCTTTCTAGGGCTTCTCTTAATTTATTTGCCATTATAGTCCCTGCAGTACCACCACCTAAAATTACAATCCTTTTCATATTGTTGTTTTTAATTATTTAGTACAAAAATATAACAAAAAGATATTAAAAATACAAATTTTGATATATATCATAAAATGTAAATAATGATAGGAGATATGAGGGTATGAAATAAAAAGGGGTGTGAAATAAATATTTATGTTAGCTTTTCCCTATGCTTTAATCTCAACCTCATATATACATACCACGCCTCCCAGTCTGACGCTGCTAAATTTAGCATCCTACCTATATCATCCATAACTCTGCTCAATAAATATTTATGCTTCACAACATACCACATTATATAACTCTGTAAATACTTCGTAGCCACCCCTCTAAATTTATAATTTATCCATCCTGCAAAATCATTTTCCTTGTCTTTAACTATTGCTAATCCATGCTGTCCATACTTTTTTGTCCTTCTAGTAATTATAGTTTTTTCTTTTATACTTTGTGTCTTCAGATTTTTGAATTCTTCATTATCTGGTGAGCAAATCACAGCATTATTAGATATCCTGGATAATAAAATTTTATCTATCTGATCTCGTTTCACATTATCTAAACCTGTCAATTTACATAGCATATTACCACTTCTGTCTATCATAGATAGCACAGCTACATTGTGAGTTTTTAGCTCTTTGGCTAATAGATATTCTTCTAACGTTTTATATCTGCGTCCTTTCTCAGAGTATTTCAATTGCAACTCATCTATTTCCATAATACCAAAGAAGTTTACATTATTTTCGAAGCTTCTGAGAGCAGATATAATGCGATGTCGCCATTCGAAACTTGTAGGTAAAGATATACGAAGTTCTTTAGAGCATTGACGTAAAGTGTTTCCTTCAAGCATCAGGCGAATGTAGTCTAACATTAATTCTTTTTTATGCAGGTAGTAGACAAAGGTACCAGTAGTCTCTCGGAAATTTTTACCACAATTTTTACATTTATATACTTGCTGACCTTGCTGATGGCCATTTTTCTTGATATGAATGCTTTTGCAATTAGGACATTGTGGAGAGACACTTTGAGCTTTTAGATGTTGATAATCTACTACATCGTTGCCTTGTAGTTTCATCTTATTGTAGAGATTATTAAGGAATTCTAAGTTGAGTTGTTTACCCTGCGAGAGGTGCTCTTGGAGATTTGAAACGATATTTTTCATATTAAATAAAATTTGTTGCAAAAATAATGAATTTTTAATATAATAGCATATAAAAATTTATACATAAATGATTAAGTATTCTCCTTATCATCCCCTCTCTATTCACTTTTTACTCTACAGTTACTGATTTAGCCAAATTCCTCGGTTGGTCTACATTACACCCTCTTAATACAGCCATGTGATATGCAAGCAATTGTAATGGTAATGTAGCTAATAATGGTGATAAAAATTCTTGAGTTTTTGGAATCTCTATGTAGTAATCGCTCAATTGTTTTACAGTATTGTCACCTTCAGATATGATAGAAATTATTTTACCCTTTCTTGCTTTCACTTCTTCTATATTTGAAACAGTTTTATCATATATAGTACTTTGTGGTGCTATGAAAACGACAGGCATGTTTTCATCTATTAATGCTATTGGGCCATGTTTCATCTCTGCGGCAGGGTAGCCTTCTGCGTGTATATAACTTATTTCTTTTAATTTTAAAGCTCCTTCGAGAGCTACTGGATACGAGAAACCTCTTCCTAAGTAGAGAAAATTTTTAGAAGTTTTGAATTGTTCAGCGATAGATTTAATAGTATCATTAGTTTTATCTAATGTTAATTGCATTTTATCTGGTATTTCATCTAAATCATGTAAATATTGAATAAATCTAGATTTAGGTATTACACCTTTTTTGTAGCCCAGCATTAGTGATAACATTGTAAGAATTGTTAATTGTGCTGTAAAAGCTTTTGTGGAAGCAACTCCTATTTCAGGTCCTGCATGAGTATATGATCCTGCAACGGTTTCTCGGGCTATTGAAGAACCAACAACATTACATATACCTAAAGGAAGGGCACCTTTACTTTTAGCTAATTTCACTGCTGCTAAAGTATCTGCTGTTTCTCCTGATTGTGAAATAGCTATAATAATATCATTTTCATTCAGGATGGGATTCCTATATCTAAATTCAGAAGCATATTCTACCTCTACTGGTACCCTAGCAAGTTCTTCTAATAAATATTCTCCTACTAGTCCAGCGTGCCAGGATGTCCCACAACCAATCATTATTATTCGTGGAGCAGTTAAAAGTTTATTTTCATATTCTACTATGCCACCTAGAGATATTGTTTGTTTAGACAGAGAAAGTCTTCCACGCATACTATCTCTCACACTTTGAGGTTGTTCAAAGATTTCTTTCAGCATAAAATGTTTATATCCACCTTTTTCTATTTGTGATAAGCTCATTTCTAATTGTTGTATATAAGGTGTCTTTTCTGCATTTTTGATTGTTATAATTTTTAAATCTTTTTCTTTTTGCATTACAGCTATTTCGTCATCTTCTAGATAAACTACTTTATTTGTATATTCTATTAAAGGAGAAGGATCTGAAGCAACAAAAAATTCATCATTACCTACACCTATGACTAGAGGGCTACCTCTTTTAGCGGCTATCATGGTATCTGGATCATTTTCTGATAATATAACTATAGCAAAAGCACCTATTACCTGAGACAATGCTAAACGAATAGCTTCTACTAAGTCTACATGTTCATTTCTCATTATATCCTCTACTAAATGGATAATGACTTCAGTATCAGTTTCACTTTTAAATTCATAGCCGCGAGATAAAAGTTCTTCTTTTAAAGTTTTATAATTCTCAATAATGCCATTATGAATGATAGCCAACTTTTGTGATGGAGAAAAATGTGGATGTGCATTTACATCCGTGGGCTCTCCATGTGTTGCCCAGCGAGTGTGTCCCATTCCTACGGTACCACTCAAGTCTTTGTCAATAACACATGCTTCCAATTCAGCTACTTTGCCATGAGTTTTATAGATTTTGAGACCATGTTCATTTAATAATGCTATTCCAGCGCTATCATATCCTCTATATTCTAAACGATGCAATCCATTTATCAAAATTGGGAAAGCTTGTCTATATCCTAGATAACCAACAATACCACACATATTTATTATTTAATTTTTTAACATTCTAATTTTTTAATACAAATATTTATTGTCAATAAATATTTCATTTTTTTAATTTACATAAGAATAAGTAACTACTAATTTCATGCCATTTTCTGTTCCTTTTAAAATTACCCTATTTGGATAAATAGAAGTACCTGAAACTCTGAGATACAAACCCAAATTTTCATTTCTGTTAAGAATCAAATTTTGAGTATATCTCGGTAATCTAAAACGATAATACTTTTTTTGACTATAATAAGATCCATCAAACATCGATTCACTAAAGAGAAAATCATCTACATAACTAGTATTACCTAAAGTGTCTTTTATCTTAGCTAATGTTAATTTAGAAGGAATAGGAAATTCTCTAGATGTAGGATCATTATATGTAGGTATTAAAAGCTCTGCCATATTGATATTTACTCGTTTACCTTGAAAATAATTCTGTAAATCTGGGAAACGAATAAAAATTTTAGTACCTGCCAAAGGTTGCAAAAACAAAATTTGTTTCCCTCCAGTAGTATCTCCATTTAATTGATTTAAAAGATCTAAAGATGCAGTGCTATAATCATGATAAAAGTTTGAATACCATTGAATGGTAGCATCCATCTGAAAAATCTCTTTTACTTTGGATAAACTCGAAGTATGATAGTATAGAGTAACATTAGAAATGGGATTTACTAAGTCCCAAATTATCAGATTACCATGATTACCATTTATAACGGGCTCTACTACGATACCATAAAAATATTGCTGAAACGTCGAATTATTCAATAATTTACCCTCGAAGGATGCATCTATGAATTTTTTTGCATAATTAAGTGATAAAGGTATTTTAAGTGTAGGAGCTATTTTACCAGTATCTAAATAAATGCTATCAATTTTTGAAGGATTAAAAGTAATAGTACCTATGAGATTACCTTTTTTGATTTGCCTATTAGAGTAATAAGCACTGTCATAATAAAGAGGTTCACCTAATTCATAAATATTGAAAGTCATTAAATCATTTTGGCGTGATTTTGCATATATATTATTTAATTTCAAATATAGGAAAATGGAATCTGGAACAGCATCTGCCCCAAAAACAATATTTGTTTTGGAAATTTTTAATTGAGAACAAAAACTACTTATTGTGAGCCCAAATATAGGGTCAAATAGATATCCCGCAACATTATATCTGGTTTTAGAGGTGAGCAAACTATCATCTGCTAAAGTATATGCTATTAGTGGGAGAGTATCTACTTGGATATTTATCCTATCACTAGGAGGTTGTATGTCTAATCCCAATTGATCATCTTGCTCACAACTCAATAACATTAAAATTAATAAACTTAAGCTAAATATAGTTTTTTTCACTTTTTTTATTATAATACGTTTTTTATTTATTGATATTATATTATTTTAATAAATTTTACAAATTTACAAGGAATTTTTTAATTGACATATTCCAATGAATAAAAAGTTTTGTTAGATAAAAATTGATAGTAACATTAAATATTATTCACAACTTTATAGTAATTATTTTTCTATGTGCTTGTTTTCAAGGTTTTCCTTTAGTTTATCTAAATGATTTTTTAATTCATCACTATTTTTTCTATTTTGTTCCTTTAGCCATTTATATCTTTTTACAAAAGGAGAAAGTTTTTGATGACGATTAATAAGTCTTAATGCAATGATTAAATATATTATTATAAAAGCAATAGCTATTGATAAACAAAGTGGATATTTAGGCACTAACATAAGTAAATAATCATAAGTACCATGTGAAATAAAAGTTATCAAAAAACCATACAACATTAATTTTTTCTTTTTTCTAACAAAATTAAATTTAGCATAACCAAAGTAATAACCCATAGCAACTGCAAAAACAAAATGTGCAGGAGTTGGCATCAATGCTCTCATTAAGGCTACACTCCATATGTGGGACAAATCATTAAAGATAAAAGCAAAATTTTCTAAAAAAGCAAACCCCATACCTATAGCTACCATATATACTACACCATCTATTGGCTCATCAAAATAATGTTTAGGCCAAATAAACCATCTAAACATCAAAAATTTTATCCCTTCTTCTATAAAAGCAACAAAAAAGAAAGCCTCGACAAAAGCACTAATTTCTAGTGGTATGTCCAATTTTATATTTGAAAAAATTAAATTTTCTAATAATGATGCTGGTAGAGTAGATATAATACCTAAAATAAAAGCAAATATTAAATATTTGATAGGCTCTCTACTGTATTTATCTTTAAAATATATCAATAAGATAAAAAATATGGCAGGTAAAATTGCTAATATTATTGGTAGCATCGAATTATGTTTATGCAAAAATAATAAGTATTCTATAAATTTAAAATTTGAATTTTTAATTTATTTCTTGTAATTTTGTAATTAATATATTTTAAAATATGAATAAAATATTTATAAATAAGAATATTGATGCAGAGAAATTCGATAAAATAAAAAAATGGCCCATTTGGGAAAAAGATGTTTCACGTTTCTCAATTTCTTATGAATATACTGAAGAATGCTATATTATTGAAGGCAGGGTAATGATAGAATGCGAAGGAGAAATTTATCATCTCGAACCCGGAGATTTTGTTCGTATAGATAAAGGTCTATCTTGCATTTGGGATATTAAAGAAAAAGTACGAAAATATTATGATTATATAAAATGAAATTTAAAATAGGTGATAAAGTAAAATACCTCGATGAGATAGGAGAAGGTATTGTAAAAAAAATTTATGGCGATTTAGTAATCGTAGAGGATAGTCTCGGTTTTGAGATTCCCATGAAAGAAACTAAGTTGATTCTAGTAAAATCAGCTAATAATGTAGATGAAATTACAGAGAATAAACTCGAAAATACAGAAAATACTAAAAGTAAAAACACTAATATTCGCTCCGACAAATCGACAAAACAATTTAAAGATGGAATATATTTAACCATAAATCCACAAAACCCTAATATTCCTATTGCTAGTCCACATGCTGTGTATTTAGTGAATTTCACCTCTATGGATATTTATTTTGTGTTACACAAAGTTATTATTGGTCAAATAGAAACCAAACATGGTATTATAGAAAAATATTCAGCTATCAATATCGGCAATCTCAAAATAGAAGATATGCCTAATGAAATTGATTATGTTTTACAATCAATAATCATTTCTCGAGACAAAGTATTTTTACCTTTTCTACACCAGTTTTCCATTAAGAAAAATATGTTATTAAAAGAAGATAATTATTCGGAAAATCCATTTTTTAATGAGAAATCTATCCCTGTGCTAATTAGATTAGAAAGTGAATTGATAGAATATAAACTCAATAAAAAAGAAAAAATAGATCCAGAAATAAATATCAAAAAATCTAAAGAAAGAATAATAAATGAGACAAGTGTAATAGAGAAATATCTAAAAACTCCTAATTTGGCAGAGGTAGACTTGCATTTAGAAAAATTAGTAGATAACCCACAAAATATTAGCCCAGATATGGCTCTAAATGTGCAATTATCATTTTTTAAACAGTGTTTGGAATCTGCTATAGAAAAAGGAATAGATAAAGTAGTATTTATTCATGGTGTAGGTGCTGGAGTATTAAAAAGTGAAATGTACAAAATATTAAAAAATTATCCTGATCTATATTACGGTGATGCACCAATACGCCAATATGGCATTGGAGCTACAGAAGTTTACATTAAACCTATAAAAATATAAAATAATATGGCAAAAATTCCAATCGAGAATATACTATTTATAGATATAGAAACTGTGCCAATGGCTTCGCAATATGATGAACTTGATGAAAATTTCAAATCATTATGGGATAAAAAATCTGTTTATTTATCTAAAAATGATGAAGATGACCCATCTACTTTATTTGAGAGAGCAGGCATTTATGCTGAATTTGGGAAAATAGTTTGTATATCTGCTGGTAGAATACAAAATGATGAAATTAAAACAAAATCTTATTATTCTGATAATGAAAAAAAATTATTACAAGAATTTGCTGATGATTTATCTATCTTTACTAGAAATATTCCAAACTTATACTTGTGTGCACATAATGGCAAAGAGTTCGATTTTCCATTTATTATTAGGCGTATGATTATTAATCAAATTCCCATACCATATATTTTAAATACTCGAAATAAAAATAGATATGAATTACCATTTATAGATACTATGGAAATGTGGAAATTTGGCGATTATAAACATTTCACTTCATTAGCTCTACTTTGCGAATTATTTGGTATCCCAACTCCCAAAGATGATATAGATGGTAGCGAGGTAGCTCGTGTATATTATGAAGAGAATGATCTAGAACGAATAAAATCGTATTGCGAAAAAGATGTAACAGCACTCATAGAAGTATATAAAAGACTAGATTTCTAAATTATTTTTTAATTTTAAAATCAATCTCACCATTATCAAATTAATTTGATAGTTATTAATTTTGTAAAAAAAAGGAATATATAAATAAAATGATATGATTTTACATGTAAATAAAAAAATAGACAAAGATTTATTGCATAAATTACAAAATGATTATCAAACAACCATAATAGAAAAAGACGATTTTTTTATTATTATAAATTTAATAGACAATAATATAGAAAAAGAATTGCAAAATCATATAATATCTAAATACGATATTAAAACTGAAGCTCAGTTAAGTTCAAGAGAATACAAAGGAGCTACTACTCAAATTAATTTGCCATATGGGTATATAGGAGGAGATGAAAAAAATACTATGATTATAGCAGGCCCATGTGCAGTAGAATCTGAAAAACAAATATTAGAAAGTGCTAAATTTTTAAAAACATTAGGTATTAATACTCTGAGAGCAGGATTATATAAACCTCGAACCTCTCCATACACATTTCAAGGGTTAGGTGATGCTGGATTAAGCATATTAAAGGCTATAAAAGATGAATTTAACTTAAATATTGTAAGCGAAGTGAGAGATATAACTAATTTTGAAAAAATTGTAAATATAGTAGATATAGTTCAGATAGGAGCTAAGGCTATGTATGATCAGTCATTATTAAAAGCATGTGGAGAAATAAATAAACCTATACTGCTAAAAAGGCATTTCGCTGCTACAATAGAAGAATTGATAAAAGCTGCTGAATTTATCCTCTCTGCTGGCAATGAGAAAGTAATATTGTGTGAAAGAGGAATAAGAACTTTCGAAACTAAAACTAGATTTACCCTAGATTTGACAAGTGTCGCTTATTTAAAAAAATTCGTTAACTTGCCAATAATAGTAGATCCCAGCCATGCAATGGGATACTCATATGGAGTCCCATCTTTAGCTAAAGCGAGCCTGGCTATGGGAATAGATGGTTTATTGATAGAGGTACATCCTAATCCCCAAGAGGCTTTAAGCGATTCCAAACAACAATTAAATCATAACGAATTCACAGAATTATATCAATCATTAAAAGAAATTGCAAAAGTTACTAATAAAAAAATTATATAAAAATTATGTCAGAAATTTTAAAAAATAACATTGAGTATTTCATGGAGAGCCTACCAGAGCTAAGAAATATCAATAAAAACATTGATGAATACTCACTATCAGATATTAAAGCATTAGCAGATATATTTGCAGTACCCATAGACTACTGCTTTAAATATAAGTTAAAACAAGAAGAAGAAAATATTAAAGAATTTAGTAAACACATTAAAATATTAGCATTAGATGTAGATGGAGTATTGACAGATGCAGGATTGTATATAACCACTAGTGAAGATGAGATTAAAAAATTTAATGCACAGGATGGGATAGCTATACAATTTGCAATAAAAAAAGGGATAACAGTAATATTACTAAGCTCGGGGCTAAGAGACGAAATAATCTCATATAGAGCAAGAATGTTGAAAATACCATTGTTCTATGTAGGCAAAGAATCTAAATGGGAAAAATTAAAAATGTTTGCTGAAGAAAATGGCATAAATCCTCAAGATGTTGCTTATATTGGTGATGATGTGAATGATTTAGTAGTATTAGAAAATGTAGGATTATCGGTATGCCCTCAAAATGCGGTATCAATAGTAAAAGATAATTCCAAAATTCATTTATATAAAAATGGTGGCACTGGAGCAGTACGAGAATTCATAGAGAGATTATTTTCGGATATATTCAATTAGCGAATATGGACATTTGATTTAAAGTAATAAAATAGGGTAGGAGAGGGGTGAGGGGAGGGATGTATAATAACAAATTTTTGTTATACTTCAAAGTATGTTAATCATATCTTTGACTAACTATTTCTCTATACTTGTCCCACGCCCACCTGTCGTGCGATGACAAGTTCAGTAGTCTGCCAATATCAGGATCTATCAACTCTTTTAGGTACTTATTCATTGTCACAAACCACATTAGGTAGCTCTGCAAGTACTTCGTAGCCACTCCGTGAAATCTACTCAACCATGTCTTAAAATCACTTATTTTGTTCTCTACAATCTTCACACTATAAATCCCTCGCTTAATCTGTCTTTTGTTGACTATCACTTTTTTACTTTGTAAACCCTTTATGCCTTTTCTGAACTCTTTCTTTGGTTTTATACATATCAGATTGTTTTCTGATAATCTATTCTTGAGCTCCTCTCTCAATTGTTCATTTTTCACCTTTTTCTCTCCAACTTGTTTAAAAAGTAAATTCCCTTCTCTGTCTGTAACTACTAATACTGCTACTTTAGGATGTTTCTTATTTTTAGCTTTTCGATATTCTTCTTTGTTTTTAAACTTTCTACCTTTTTCTGAATATTGCATTAGTAGCTCATCTGCTTCTACAATACCAGAGAAGCTTATCCCACCTTCTAATGCTCTAATAGCAGCTAATATTTTGTGTCGCCATTCGAAGCTAGTTTTTAAGCAAATGCCAACCTCATTAGCACATGCTCGCAGACTTTTACCCTCGAGCATACATCTCATATAGTCAAGCATTAATGGATATTTTCTCATCCTATAGACAAAGGTGCGAGCAGTCTCACGGAATTGATAACCACAGGATTTGCATTTATAGACTTGTCTGCCATTTCTTTTACCAACTTTGATGACGTTTTCACTTCTACAGTCTGGACAGATAGCTGCGGTTGATTGGATTTTTACTTTTTGATAAT